>Ga0181395_1001219_pt1 | contig 10592 bp, 15 predicted proteins | sample 18SPOviralmetaG_FD_130124 | JGI IMG/M metagenome (GOLD analysis project Ga0181395, IMG submission 130124) | Marine viral communities from the oligotrophic San Pedro Time Series (SPOT) site, San Pedro Channel, CA, USA - 18 SPOT_SRF_2010-12-16 | ecosystem: Environmental > Aquatic > Marine > Strait...
TCTTGGTTTGCTTTCCGTGCTTCTCGTGCTTTGGCAAGTATTTCAATTCTCTTCGCCTTAATTGCTGCCGCCTCCTCTTCTGTTTTAACCTTTTTGACATATTTCCGTTTTGGTTTTTGTGCCGGCGGTTCTTCCGGTGGTGGTGCAGGTTCGGGTGTTTTCTTCGACCTTACCAGTTTAGGTTTCTTTTGGAGTTGCTCCTCTTCGCTAGAATCGCTATATGATGAATCACTGGAATAGTCCGCCATGTTATATTATAGGAATTTATTTTCTTTCTATAATTTATAATGTCCCCTTCCATCTTATCCGGAGATTGCATACCAACTATTTCAATCGAAGAAGTAGAGAATGAAGATGTTAAAGGCAATTGGGTTGCCCTTGATGAAGTCCAACTCGTGGATATGTTCTCGTCAGTAATATTAACCAATCAAGAGCAGGAACTTGGCAACGAGTTTGCTTTCCACGAAACGAGAGATGAAGTATATTACATGGAGAAGTTCCCCGGCTTCAGTGATGAGGTTTATTCTATTCTAGCGAGAGAACAGAAAAAACTAGATGATGAAAAATTGGAAAAAAATGAACTAGTGAATGAGGTAGTAAGTGATGATGTTAAGAATCAGATTGTGGGTTCTAACCTTTTTCACATATTTCCGTTTTGAATTAACTGGATAGTGAAGGAACTTTAATCTTGTTCTTCGCTTGAGTTGTCATAATGGTCTTTTAAATCCTCATAGTTCTCGCTGATGTAGTTGCTGGCTATGTAATATTTCCATAATCCTACGATTTTAACAAGTCCACGCTCTGTATACGGTTCGCCCATCTGATCTTCCCACTCATTACATACCATCTTTTCCATCTCTAAATAAATTGTCAAGTTGTTATTCGTAAAAACTTGACAATCGCATTCTTGTTCCACAAGTGTATTGTAATTCTCATTAATAAACTCTTCTTTTAAATCATCTTCTTCCAGTTCATTTGCATCCAACGGCATATATTCCCCAAACCATTCAAGGAATTCCTCCGCCACCTCGCTTTCAAATGTGTTCTTGACTGCTTGGTAATTCATACTTGTCATACCATATAACATTTTCAGGTATATCAATTTTTTTTTTTTTTACACCTGGACGCTTTCTTCCATACTTTTTTATCCTTTCGTTTCGCTCCTGAAATTCTCTACATGTTGCAGTTTCCATATGCGATCGCATAATATTACTGTTAATTTTACGACGACAATGTTTACAAATCTCACGCTCATCGGCAGCAAGATAATCCCTGTTGTATTTTGCTAGGTATAACCTGCCCTCAAAACCTTTGATAAAGTATTTATTCCAATCTATTTCAGAATAGTCAATAGGTTCTTCTAATCTCTCCATTGGTATTATATATTGACTTCTTTTTATATCCTAAACATTAAATCTTTTTTTGAAGGATTTGATATTTGTTTTTAAATCTCTTGATTTTCCCCATAAGATGTAATAGGATAATGCTCCAGCAGATAAAGGAGTATCGAGATTATCTCCCTTATGACGCTTTCTGTATGCATCACGCTGTTCGTTAGTTGCCCCAATGGTAAAGTCTTTGTAACCTTTCGCACCGAAGCGGATACGCTTTTCCTTGCCGTCCACCATGAACCCAGCAACATACTTTTTGTCATCTCGTCTACTTTCTCGAATATATTTAAGTTCCATATACTATTGAAAAATAAAATAATAGTGTAATATAATGACTGCTTGGTGGAGGAAGAATAAGAATGATGACTACAGCACACCTGTTGAGTATCTAGAAATAATAAATAAATATATTTCAATAGACGCTGTCATCTGTGATCCCTTCTACCATGAAGGAAGAGTGAAAGAAGAATGGAAAAAATTAAATCGTGATATACTGCATAATGATACAGACTTTTTTGAATCGTATTACGATTGCGATATATTTATTAGCAATCCGCCTTATAGCAATTTGCTTGATGTATTTAGAAGATTTTTTCAGTTGGGTAAACCTTTCAGCCTTCTTATTCCTATCCAAAAAATATGTCAGTTGAAGATACAATCAGAAATAAAAGACAAAGATTTACAAGTCATCATATCTCCAATCTACAAGGGGTTCATCAATTCTGCAGGGGAAGCTACACGCTGTCCGTCCCAATACATGGCGTGGGTATGCTGGGGTATGAACTTGGAACGGGATTTGGTTTTTGTTTGATATTAAGAATGAATTTTTTATGTTGATAAAGGTCGCCTGTTTTACTATCAAAATTGTAAATTTTACTTTTAAAATAAAAATACATCTTATTGTTTTTTCTTTCAGTAGAAATAATACGATAATTTTTATACGCTTTTTTAACATATTTTGCCATGTAGTCATCATCTGTATCATATCTAAATTTGTGTCCGTCAAGTTCAAAGTAAATCTTATTTTCCATGCTAGTATATATATTGACTTTTTTTTATATTGTTTATTCTTATATTATATGGCGCCTTTGTGGCGCTTGGCGCCTCTGGCTCCAAATCTCAAAAGTATATCTCAAGAACCACTTTCCGGGAAGACTAATTCCGTCCAGGAGCCAGAGGCGCCAGAGCGCCACCCCTTATTTCCAACCCACCCTGTAAAGAATGAAAAATTAATAAAAAATATATATAAACTAATAATAATCTATATATAATAATAAGAATCTATGATAATTCGTCATTATCTAATAAGCAAGGAGATGGAGCAACACTAAAACCAACCCATCCACCCTTTTCTCCACCACATCGTATATCTTTATAATATTTATATTTTCCAATACGCATCAGTTCAGAGTTGAGTTCTCGTAAAGGTTTTTTACTCAAACTCATCATCTCTTTTTTACCACATTTCCCATTAGGGTCAACAATAAAATTATCATCAAAGAATGTTTTGAATGCGTCGCAGTCATTCAGTGTTTCCTCTGTGGCTTCCTTGAACTCCTCCGGCATGTTAATTCTATCTAATGAGTAATATTTGTTTGCATATTGAAATAAAAGATAAATCAGAGCGTGTTTGTATGGCCCCACGAGTTTATCAGATAAGAATTTATCTTGGATAAAAGAGAGATTTTCATAATCATCTTCTTTGTTATTTTTGCCGAAATTAGAATTGAATGAGAGCTGTCTGAAACGATTTGCAACCCCTCCGTCTGCTTCCATGTTAGGATTGACATTACCCAGCACAAATTGTTTAAAATATACTGGGATATTTTCCTCTGTTCCAAACATCACCTCATTGGTAATGGTCTTGCCGTCCGCTATATCTTTAATCATTTCAATATTTTGCTTTTTAGATGATAATTCCTCTAAAAAGACAAGTCTTTTCCCACGAGTTTTCGTGAGATGCTTATGAGATTTGGAAAATCCATCTTCAAAGGTTTTTCGCTCAATCTTATATACATAGTTCGGCATAATCTGTAAAAGTGCATCAAATATGAGTGTTTTCCCATTATCGCCCCCAATCCCAATACAGAAATACATCGCCTTTTCAAGATGAGCCTCGCCAGTGAAAGAATGACCGAGAACCTGTAAATAATACTCAAGATGCTCTTTGTTACAATTAGTGATTTTAAACATTACATCACGAACATATTGAATGTCTTCTTGACTAGGTTTCTCAAAAGGAAATGGTAATGTTTTAGTCAATAGATAATCTCTCTTTATGCCTCTAATAAAAGTCATTGTTTTTAAATCTAATATGCCATCTTCGTAAGCAATGGTGTTGATATTCGCATCAAGTTTGTTAATAAATTCGTCATCCATGAGTAGATGAGATAAGTGGGTGGTAATTTGAGATGTAAACCCACAAGAATCACATTTGTCATAATATTTTAAAAATTGTTTTTGCTTGTTAATCAGAATATCACGAGTTGATTTGTTCTCTTCATTATCAGTTGTTGCTTCTAGGATTTCTGCTGTGACTTTGAGTGATTGGTCTAATCGCCGATGGATTTCACTTATGACTTGGTAAGTGGGAGATTTCACTTGTTCCCATAGTTGAGTTTTATTGCTACATACCCACCATTTTTTATCACAAAATACAATACAATTTTTAAGTGTTGAATGGATACGCTCCGCCACAAATCTCGCTCCTTTTTCAATATCATTCACATCAATAAGGGTTTTCCCAGTGAGTTTTAAATAAGCATCTTTATTGGATAATTTCGCATAATATCGTAGGGTTCCCTCTGTGGGTAAAATACATAATTTGTCATATTGCTCCCAAATCTTGGTTCTTTCAAATCTGTGTTTTTTTCCACCTTTTTCAGAGAAGGCGATTGCCTCTTTTTCCGAAAATCCGCATTTTTTCATAGCAAGAACAATGGCTCTCCATTTGTCAAAATCCTCGCAGTATTCCGCACTGATTAAATCAACAATCTTTTTGAGTTGGTCGCTTGATGTAGGGGGTGACCCTTCTGTTGGTTCTACGATTTTTTCTTTATCCATAAAAAGTTCTTTTTTGAAGCATTTTCCAAATTGTTCTGAATTTAAATATGCAGGTTCTTCTGGCCCATACCATTCTTTATCGATGACCTCAAGAACACATTTGCCTAGAAAATCCATCTCGCAATGAATACCGCAATTTACTTTTGTTTTTTTTAGTATAGATTCTTTATCACCTTCAATCTCCATATATACATGCCATCCCTTTGTATTGCCCTTTACATATATGCTCTCAATCCCAGTGTCTTGGTAGAGTTGCTCGATACTGTAATCATCAGTGTCAATATCAACCACTACATATTTAGATTGGTTTAGATACATATACCGAGCAATATCTTGACCTCTTCTTTTAATATGTTTAACTTGTTGAAGCGTGTAACCTTTACCGATTGTTCTAGTATCCATTTTCTTTTTTCTTTTACCATTAGCATCTGTTACATAATCAATAAGGATGTATTCGTGGGGAATCTCGTTTAGGAAGGTTGGGTGCTTCATTCTATAATATAACAAAAGAAAATATATTTAAGTGTTTTTTCCTAAATATATTTTTTGGGGTATTAAATTCCTTAATATATCCTGACCCCCCGATTTTCGGGGTATTCGTCATATATACCAATTCTTCGGAATTGCTTTGAGATATGCATCCATACATTCTCTCGCTTCTTAATCCGTTTGATTACATGCGGGTTCTTATCACGCCATTTTTTGTTGTATAGTTGCTGCTTGGGGTGGGCGACCATTATTCCTATATATATACCAAAGAAAATATTTAAATCAATTTTTTATTAATCTTTTTTTAGCATCTTCAAAAATCTTCTCGTCCATTTCAATACCGATAAAACGGCGGTTCATATTTTGACAGGCAACCCCTGTGCTTCCCGACCCCATGGTAGGGTCTAATACTAAATCATTCTCTCTAGAGTAATATTTCAATACCCACTCCATTAATGCTGTGGGTTTCTGTGTGGCGTGTTTACCTTTCTGTGAGGCAACTTCAAGTATGGTTGTGGGTAGGGGTGGGTTATAAGCTGATTCATTTCCTTTTCTATTTTCATATTGTGTTCTATATCCAATTGATGCTCCGTATACATCTTCATTTTTGGGTTCTTCTGCTCGTCCCATTATACCATATTCAGGTTCTTTCATTACGCTCGTTGGTAGGGGTGGGGTATATATTGGGTCACTTCCTTTTTGATGTTTTCTTTCGTAGTGATAAAGTTTTCCATTATTTACTCTTTCATTAGCATTATAAACATCTTCATTTGTTTTTTTTTTATTCTTACCATATATGCGTTCAACCACTTCATTTTCAGGTTCTTTCATTACGCTCGTAGGTAGGGGTGGGTCGTATTTTTGCTGATGGTCTTTTTTATCTTTACTTATTTTTATTCTCCCTTCTTTACCTCCACCATAACAATTTTTATTTACATCATATTTACATAATTCAACCACTTCAGGTTCTTTCAAAAACTTATGCGTGTGATTATCAGCAATATTGTAAAAGGGCAACTTACGATAAAATACATAAACCATCTCGTGCTTCTTCATTGGCATCTTTTTAGCGTTTAAAAATCCAGTAGGTGCTGACTTCACCCATACCAAATCATATCTAAAATTTTTAGGATTAGAGTTGATAAGCGATACACCAAATTTAGTGCTACAAGTAAAAAACATGGGGGCGTTTATTTTGCATACACGATTAACCTCCTTCCAAAACAAATCTAAATCAATAAGGCAGTCCCACTTACAAGAAGTTTGTCCGTAAGGTAAATCACAAAATAAAAGGTCAACTGAATCTGTTTCTAAATCCTTCATTTTTCCTAAACAATCCCCATTGAATAACTCCATATATATTACTAAAGATTAATTTAAATCATCTTTAAACGGACGGAACGAACCAAACCTAATTTTGAATTGGGGTTGTTCCACCTCCTTTTTTATGACTGGTTTAAGACTGCTGGTGTCAAGGTCATTTGAGATAATGATGTCAATAAGCAATTCCTTTCGTTTCTTGTTGAAGTTCCTAAGGTTAGGCATTTGTTCCCTGATTATCTTTTTGAGTTCGTTTGCAGTATATACCATGAGTTGGTCGTCCATATATATATTAACAACATTAAAAAATATTGGATATATACTTAAAAATCAAATACTTAATTGCCTATTGAAATTTCCTTTTTACCTTACTTTTAAAAGTAAAAAGAAAAAGAAGAAAGAGAGACTAAACCTATTGCATATAGACTTAGACTTGAAAATAAAATTTTAAAAAGAATTCAATAGGCAGTCATAGTTGGGTCTCCATATCGTCCTCTTTGGGTAAAGGGCTTTCGACGCTATTCCCTGAACTGCTGCTGCTACTTGATGAATTGCTATTCTTTTTTTTTATAAGGTTTTTTAATTTACTGGGTGACTTGGGAAGCTCCATCATTCGGTCTTTAATCGAACCGCTCAACATGTTAGACTTTTCAACAAGCACCATATACTCGCTATATTTTTTTTCTAAATAGATTGAACCCTCCATCGGTCGATGTGCCCTTTGAAGCATAAGTGTTTTTTGAATATGAACCCCTATTGCATAATACGCCTTAGAGCATTCATTCTCCATCTCACAAGTCTCACTTAAGCGTAAGAATAACTCTATTGAATTCAATATGGAAACAATAAGGGCAAGTGCACATGTCAACGCCGAGATATGATTTTGATGTAGGTAATTTGTTAAACCAACCGATGACACCGAACCGATTGATGAAAGCATTATGGTTGGTAATCTCATATACTTCACGCTCTTCTTGTAAAAAAAATAAGATGACTTATGCTGTGATGACATGTTCACACAATTCACTCTTAACCTTTCTAATATGGCTTCTTGGTCTGAACTCCAACTCATATATTATTCACCCATTATTTCTGCTTCTGTGTGGGGTTCGTGTTCAGGTTCAGAATCAGTCCAGTTGGTTAATGAATGTTTTTTCAATGGATTTACATCATCGCTTTTTATTTTCTTAACACGCCCAATCGTGCCCCTGTTTGTCAAGGCCGTGCTGATTACATCACCCTCTGTATGGTGATGGGTTAGTTTATTTTTCAATAGTTTTTTATCATCTTTCGATAAACCATTATTTAGTTCTTTATTGAATTCTTTAGTATAACCGGTATTGAATACCTCGGCAGATTTAACATTATCTCTAACACTTTTAGATTTCGCCATAGCACTAGTAGCGATGGAAGCACCGAGTGAATGCCCTGTAAGAGTTACAGATTTAGGATCTTCTTTTTTGAGATGGTCTTTGATTTGTTTTTTTCTAGAAGAAAATTGCTTGTCATGTTTTGACAGACCAAGACCTAGACGAATATCACTTAATATATCACGCTTATTAGATACATCTGTCCCCTTCACATTCAACACGCTTGAGCCGTCTTTATGGCGGTAGACTGCAACCCCTCGTTTGAGTTTCTCTAGAGAATAGTCGCTGCCCTCCAATGCTTTATCAATCTTTTTTGAAGCTTTCTTTTTTCCGTGCTTATCCACGTGGTAATGAAGTTGACTCAATTCCGCATAGTTTGAGATTGGCATATATTATCTAACAATATATTAATGGATTTTAGTTGTGATATTCTAATCCCCACATTTAACCGAAAAACATTTGAAAAATTAATAACCCATAATATTGAAACACAAAATTATCCACTCATTAGGAACATAATAGTAGGAGACGATAGTGATGTTGATTTACCATTATACCTTCCTACTAAATATAACTTAATTTATTTAAAAGTCAATAGAATTTCAATAGGAGCAAAGCGGAACTTATTGTTAAGCAGAGCCACGAGCAGGTATGTTGCCTTCATGGACACGGACGACTTCTACAATTCTGATTACATCAGCCACAGCATACATACATTATTAATGACAGGGAAAAGCATCACAGGGACAAGTGATATGCTGATGTATTACCAAGAACAAACCTATAGATTAAGTTGCATATTCCAACACGCCATCAACGAGGCAACCCTCGTGATAGATACACACCATGTTCAATTAAAATTCAAAGAACAAAATTCCAGCGAGGGATTAGAACCTCTCAAGGAACATATAGGCGACATCGCCCAAAGTGACATTAATAAGGTGATGGTCTGCTTATGTCATGATAAGAATACTATTGATAAAAAAATCTGGTTAGAAGACAAGTATAAGACGGAGTTCAATATGAGCGAGTATGAAGACCATCTAAAAATATTATCATCACTAAATATATAATGGCGTATTCTAATTTCAACTCTCCCACTCTTGCTGCCCCGCAGCCCCACGCTTTCATCGCTCCTGGTAAATTCCTTGATATTGATGATAAGTTTTACAAACCAAAAGAAGACGTGCACCCACGCAGTGAAGAAGGGTTTGGTCGTATGGGTCGACCTATCCAACCCTATGGAACTAATGTCAATTACCATGCGACAGCCTTCGTTCCAAAGGCACAGGGTCTTACATCACAAGACCTTAAGGTGAATTACCTTTCTTATCTATACAATCAGCGTGTAGGATTTGATGCTAATCACCCAAGATAAAATATTGAATTAATATATAATGAGTATTCCTTTGAATAGCAACTCGCAACTAAAAACATTATATCTTAATTCGCAACTCGCAACCAAAACGAACAACATATATAATTTTGAGTTCGCCACACCCATTATTTGTCCATTGAATATGCAGACCATCATATCGGTCAGCGAGTTCAATGTGCCGAATGTTTTTCCATTATTTAACTCTAGCAATAATGTCATTGTTACAAGCGAGGCAGGTTTTGGTTTTACATTGACCATACCCGATAATATTAGGAATCCTGTTGATTTCGCCGCCTACTGGAACTCCAACAAACCATTAAATTATACCGCAACATTAGTATATAACAAACAGACATTTAAATTCACATTTTTTTCATTGTTTCCAATGTCAATCACAACAGACACAACATGCGGCCGCATCATCGGTTTAGAATACATTAACAATGTCGTTCAATTATCCATAGGTTCAACGATTAATCCAACATGGCATCTAGAATTACCTAGCACCGTAAATTTTAGACCCACCGATCAGATATTCATAAAAACTGAGGAGTTGACCTTAAACAATGTCAATAGTTTTGGGATAATTACAAATACATTAGCAAGAGTGCCTGTAAACGCTCAACCTGGTTCAGTCATCTTCTACCGACCTGTTGAACTAAACAGATTTATCATTCCAAAAAAAACCATACAAACATTAAAGGTGGGTTTAGTGGATGCATTACAAAAACCTTTAGATATAGGAAGTCAAGCATTTCAATTGCTTCTGAAAGTAGAGTTCATGTATCCATTAGATGATGATACCCCATACGACAAAGGGAGCATACCCTATTTTATCAAGAATGAATTAAGATTGCCTGACGAAGAAGAAGAAGAAGAGCGACCTATTGGAGTATAAAATCTAACATATTATTATATGGCGCGAATTGGAATGAAGCAACTAAAACGATACGGCGTCGGCGTCAAGCAGGGCGTTCACGGCGTAAGCAAATTTGGAGTAAAACTCTCACACTCGGCAGCAGGTTTAGCACCTCTAGCCGGTTTAGCACTCGGTCCAGAAGCAGGCGTAGCGGTCGCCGAAGCTGCTGGTTTAGGCGGAGCGGCGGCATCCGCATTAGAAAGAGCATCTCGTTAAAGGGGGAATGGAACATATATATTTTTTTATCTATACTTAAAATATATATGGCTGAAGCATTCTCTGAAAGTTTAGCGTATCCTCAAGTAAAAAAACGTGCGGTTGCATCACGCTCGTTCCGCACAAAAATCACCCCTTCTAATGGTTCAACTTTCACCGGTGGAAATACAATTCACCTTGACCTTCCAGGTAATCTTGCAGGGCAATACTACAACCCTAATCAGATGTATCTTAAATTCAAAATACAGAACAGCGTAGCCGCCACCCAATTTGACCGCGCCGGAGCCGTATCGTGTATTAAAAGGGTTCAAATTTCAACAGCGGGGGCCTCCCTCTACGATTTAAATAATTATAATGTATTAGCAACTGCTCTCATGGATACTGATTGCTCGGCTGACTGGAAAGCGTCAAGTGGTTCAATCCTTATGGGAACCCAAGGCGACCAA
>Ga0181395_1001220_pt1 | contig 10587 bp, 26 predicted proteins | sample 18SPOviralmetaG_FD_130124 | JGI IMG/M metagenome (GOLD analysis project Ga0181395, IMG submission 130124) | Marine viral communities from the oligotrophic San Pedro Time Series (SPOT) site, San Pedro Channel, CA, USA - 18 SPOT_SRF_2010-12-16 | ecosystem: Environmental > Aquatic > Marine > Strait...
AGCACCTACTCGCAATTCTATTTGATTTAGCAAAGTGGGTTCGGCTCTAAGAACATCAACGAGGATTCCCATCACACCATTTACTTGTTGTTGTGCTAACAACAACTGCGAATCAACACCTATCTCTTGCTTCAATGTTCCTATGAGTTTGAGACTTGTGTTTGCTTGACCTACTAATCGAGTAGCATTAGCAATCCATTCTGCGTTTATTCCTTCTGCATCTTTCTGTTCTTCCCATTCATCCAACCAACGCTCTATTCTGCTAAAGACATTTTCTGCCATTTCCAAAGTGCTAATCGCTTCTTTGCGAGTAGCCTCAACCTCTTTCGCTTCTTGCGGGTCGTATGTCATGTGTCCTTGCATGTGGGTTTCAGTAGTACCATCTTCCCAACCATTAGTTGTATCAAGATAAGCAGGAGTCATATTACCCATGAATATTTGCGTTTCTAATTCCTTTTTTTGTGAGTGATTACACAAAGGACATTCGGGGGATTCAAGAACCCACTTCAAAGCCTGTATTACTTTAGGGTCTTCTTCGTATTTTATTCTCTCTTCAACCAACCATTTACTCTTCATCTCTCAACCTCCACATCTTCTGCTTGGCTTGCCATTTACCAATCTCATGCTTACTTCCTTTCTCTTCGTATTCACCTATGAATCTATCATCACGCATCAATATCTGCGTTGCACTCATAACATTTTCCGGCTTGCTCTTATGACACCCTGCCGATAACCATAATGTGCGAGTATAAGAAGAACCATGTTGCTTAATATAATCAACGCACTTCTCTCTCCATCTTTGGTAGTGTGTCTTTTTACTCGGCATCTTCGTCTTTCCTCCTATCTCTTACCTTCCAATAGGAACACTTGCGAGTACCCGACCATTCTGTGCCTTCGTGCATAATCACTTCTTCAAACCTATCGTCGCCTCTCAATATGACAGTTATGCCCCTTGTTCTTGGTGCGAGTTTAGACATAACATTACCTCTTCTACTCTTAACCAAGAAAGGCAAGTCAGTAGCCTTAGCAATCCCCAATTCGCATTCTTTCAAATATCTATACGCTGCATCTTTCCATACTTTGTGTTTCTTTCCCATGTTTAACCACCCCAATTTACATTGTCGCTTTTCAAGTCCGGCATACCGAACCTACATACTACGCCCCTTCGACCTCTTCCTTCTTTGCGAGGAGTGAACTCTCCAAACCATATTTGTTGCTTTAGATTTTCGTCAATCCATCTCTTCGCAGACTGATAATCATTGTTAGTGATTAGTTTAGCAACATCTTTAATCAATGTTGAACGAGGAACATCTTTATCCCAAAATGTAGTCTTAATCAAATGCACATCTTCATCCATAACATTACGACGCATTCGCAGACATTGTTCTAACAATGTCTCCAATCTTTTATCCATCTGCACATCAAGGATTCCACCTTCCCATTCACCTTTCATCATGTGATAACCAATAGCAAGTCTTCGGAACAAGTCACTCTCAAAAGAACGCACCGATTCCTTCATTACCCAATCTTGAAACTCTTGCGAGAACTTAACTCCCTTCGGGGGATTCATTACAATATCCATCTGCCTGTCTATGAACCATGCTCGCATGTCAATAATCTCACTTGCTAAATATGCCCTCTCTTCGGGAGGCATAGACGCTTGCTTGTTCTGTGCCTCTTTGTATAGACGCTCTTTTTCTGCATCCATTAGAATATCAATAATGAAGAACCTTCGGTCAAGACCGGACTCCAAATCCATACGACCATGTTGCGTTCCTCCCCATACCGTATATCGAGTATTGTATTTTACCCATCCGTCTCTCATACCTTTGTTCACACGACCACTATCAAGGGAAGTCAATAATTGATTCTTCATATCTATACTGTGGTCTTTCTTATTCGCATCGGAGACCGATGAAAATTCTTCAAAACATAGGAAGCCACCGCATAACTCTCTTGCGAGTGGCCTACCTATTATCTGCCCTTCGTCATTCACAGAACCAAACATACCTGCCTCCGTGATAGAGTTTGAGCCAATCATTGTGCGAAAACCTATACCATTGAAACCTTCGGTATTCCATAGAAGACCTGTGTATTCAGCACAGAACAAATCAATCAATACATTCTTTCCCGAACCCTTAGCACCACGCATGATAATGTGTATTCTTGTATCTGCAATTCTTGATGATGGAGTGTATATTGGATATTCGCTATGTCTTAGAGGACAGTCTGCGATTACAAAGCGATAGCCTTCTTCACCCTCTCTTGGTGCGAAGTCACACATGCTACACTTATTGACGGTGTTAAACAAGTGTGCGCCAATACTACATAGGAATACGGGAACTTTATCTTCCATATCTATGATATAGTTTCTATCGCAAAAGTCAAGGACTCTATCGAAAATATCCATCTCATCATATTTCATTGTCATTTTAATCACCCGAACATTCCATTTGCATTTATGTCTCTCTTGTTTTTAGTCTTCATTCTCGCCACTACTTCTCCCGCCATCTTCGCTGCCTCATTTGCTTCGGAGGAAGCCCTATCATAAATACCCTTCGACCTTTTTATAGCACCAACGGTATTATATCCGTTCTTTTTGAGTAAGCCCAAAGCCTCTCTAATGTGGCTATCATCATAAGGTAGGCTCTCCATTCTTGCGCCGTGAGAAGGAATAATTAGTATCTTTGCACCTGCGCTTTCAACGCTGAACATGAAAGCAGGTAGCCAACCCCATAGAGGTTGAAGGGAGTTATATGCTTCTTCTCCGCCAATATCTTCACCCTTTACAATAACGCAGGAATCAATTTCTTCTTCCATCATCCTATCAAAGGAATCGCTTGTTAATACAAAGAAGTCTTTGACTCCAAGATTGACAAGCATCTTTGCTACATCTCTCGCAGGGGGATAGTTGAATAGCCATGCGTTTTTCTGTTGGCCTATATCCTTACTTATGTGTGCGGGTGTTAATACTTCAACGATTAGGCAATTACCATTTCTGTATATCGCCCAACCTGTGAATCCTACTTCAAGGAAGGTATGCGGGCTTGAGTGTATGTGTTTGCTCGTCATATACCCTATCGGTTCGTTCTCCTTTACCATAGATGCACCCACTACCGCAGGTATGTGGTCTGTGCCTACTGCATCGTATAGTATGGCTTGAGTGATGCCTTTAGGCTCACCATCAAACCATACAAAGTCTGTCTCGTTTATTGTCTGTATCTCTCCCATGTATATACCTCATGTTGCTAAGACCTTATGAATCCCATTACTTTCAAGACCATAGAAATAATTAAAAAAAATTAAATCAAATGACTGAATGCGATTTTAAATTATTCTTTTTTCTTTCTTAAGAGTTAATCCTCTATTTATTAAATAAATAATAGTCGGACTTAAGTTTAATCTCTTAGGAAATATTACAAAATAAAATCAACAGGCTCGCAGTCTTGCGTTTATTTTTTTCTTAATTCTTTCCTCCGATTTGAAAGATATATCTATCATACTCAAGACGGTCTCTTTCGCGTGAATACATACCTACCCTATCCTTGTTGGATAATGTGTTGCTAATATCGTATGCTATCTCCGCCATGTGGAAAGACATTCTCGTTATGTAGTTATTCATATCTTTGAACCCATCCATTTCGGGATTCCAATAACACTTTTGGGGCGCGATTCTATAATCTGCACCACAATTTGCGTGTATTATTGTTGAAACTCGCCATGTTTTGACTTTTATCTCTTGGACTATACATAACTGTGGGTGTTCGCCATATATGTAAGAAGGGCATCTTGTTCGCAAATCCTTGTTATTAAAAGGTAGTAGCATTTTTGCTATGCACCCTTCCGGTTTCCAACGCCAGCCCTCTTCTACCATAGTGCAATCGTGAACGGTAGAGGCTATGTGTGCCTCTATCTTCCGCTTGGGTCGTGTATTAGGAATGACAAATTTCTTTTTGTCATAATTAAAACAAATCCATTCAACCTGCGATTCATCTATTAGAGCCTGTATTTCCTTGTCGAAAGTATGAGGCAAGTCTAACTTGCCAAGCATACCTGCTTGTATCTGTGTGCGATACATATTCGGCTGAATCACATCTAAGAACTCCCATATAGCATCGTAGCCGTCAAGCACTACATCGAACTCGTCTATACGCAAGTGTAGATATGGATTGAATCTTCTACCTTTGGAGGTCTTTCTAAGAGCAATAAAATCTTCAACCACAATATGTTTTGGTTGCGATAATATGTATGCCCCTTCATACCTAAACGGTTGCATTACCCTCACCTGTGGCCTTGAGAATCCTCTCAAGTAGGAAGTCAGCCGTTGGGTCATGCCCTGCGATTCTTAGCAATCGTATAGCGTCAAGTGCTACATTCAATACTTCTTCGTGGTTAATCATTCCCATTCACCCGTCATATACTTGCATTCTGTAATATATTTAGCAATCAATCGCAGTTTATCTTTAGAACAAGACCACAAGAAGGGCATCATACCTGCTTGGAATAACGCCCACTTCCCATCAACATAGGAATCTTCGGACTTTGGGAAGAGAAGTTTCTTGAAACTTTGTTTATTCAGCCTGTTGAGGTATTTCGCATCTTCTGTTGCTTGTAGCAAAATATTCATAGTAGTGGTTTCTTTTTCTATCATCCAATTCCACTCCGGTTTCACTCTTCTTCCTCTCCTATCTTTTTCCACTCTTGAAAACCATCGTTTAGATACTCTAACATATAGTAATCGCAATTATCAACAAACTCAATCTTACGGGCATATCTCCCATCGGGAAGTATGCAAGTGCCGGATTGCATTACTGCATACCACACACCATCCGGTGCAAGCATTGTATCAACTACGGGTATGTTGTATAAACTCAATTCAATCCCTCCACTTGCGATATTAAGTCTTTCAAGGTCGTCTCAAGAGTATCTTGCGTTGATTCTGCATTATCCTTTACTTCCTGTATCGCCATCTCAACAGTATGGTCTAACTGCATAGCGCACAATTCGTCTAATGCAGTATTGATTTCATCAATCGCATTTAGGGCATCGTCACATGCGCTCATCAATTCATCAAGTGCTATCGCCTTATCTTTCAGTTCTTCGCAAAGTCCGTCTAAGTCTGTCATATCATTCACTCCCATAAGTGCCATACATAGGTGTATCATCCTGTTTAACACCTGTTAGCATCTTTGTTGCTTCCATTAGAGAGTATTCTCTATCATCCTCAAGTGCCTCTCCCGTATGTTCGTAGTGTATGATTACATTACCTACAAGTGGCTGAATATTTCTCCTGCTCAAGTCTAAGTATGACAAATTATATTTTGCTGCCGTTGCGATATAGTTAAAATCAAGGCCATCTATAAGCCCTTCTTGATTAACAATAATGTCTATAACATCTTGTTTAATTACTTTCATTCGCATCAAATCACCATTTGCCTTTTTCATAGAACTTACGCTATTTACAAAGAAGTTAGACTTCTTTTCAGCACCCGTATATTCTATGTAGCCACCTACAAACTCTTGCATTTCTTCAAGAGTGGGTTTTTCGTTCACTATCTTTTCTATTTCTCCGCCTGTTCTTAAGAACAACCATTTTTCTTCCATTATCTTTTCACCTTCCTGTTTTTTATCTCCAATTTACTAAGGAGTATGCCCATATTATCTTCTATCTCACGGATAGCGGGTTCTACGACCACCTTCCACGCCTCCACCTTCTCGACACCATGCTCGGTGTCTATGTAGGCTATCTCTTCGATTATTTGCGAAGCAATTTGAAGTGCCTTTATTGTGCTATTGTATTTGTATTTACGCATGTTAATCACTCCCAATACTCCTCTCCGTATGGGTCATCATCGAACTCGTCAATATCCTGTTTAGGATATTCAAAACCCATCTCTTCTTGTCTTTCTGCGATTACATTTTCGACTTCGTCTAATGTGCAGTTCTCATCGAACACACCATGAACTGCCTCTAATGCTCGCCATTGAATGCTCTCATAGTATTGTAGTAATACGGGATGTGCATCTGTCGCTAAAGCGATAGCCCCGTCTTGTTTTACAAAATGTTCCGGTGCAAGTGCTTCGCAAGTATCGGAAATGCACCTTATCAAATGACATTGTCTTCGGAATTTTCTCTTTTCTTCGGTCTCAATCGCAAGGTGTCCTTCAATCACGGATAGCGACACACCATCAGCCTGTATGTGTGGGTCGTCTAATACTATGCGACTTATCAAGAGACTTTCAAAACTTTGCACTACTTCCTGTGCATCTATGTTTTCTTTAGCAAGAATCATTCTTGCTTGCTCGTTTAATCTATGTAATTCTCTTGCGCTTCTATCCGTTAGGTGACTAAACGCACTCTTGCCTTCGTCATCGAGGAAGCCCTTGTCTATGTCTATTATACACGCCTGTTCAACCACAACCGTATGATAAAACAAATACGCCTCATCTTTGTCTGCTACATCTACTTCATTTTCTTTCCATTTGCTCATTCATATCTCTCCTGTTTTTCATTCCTTAATACGGGTCTCCCCTATTTATTTCTTTTCCTCACTATAAGCACCATTTTTGAGACGGCCAATCGCAGTATCATAATCCTTCTGCTTTATCACGCCCATATCCAAATACTCTTTTAATTTGTCTTGAATCTCAACTGTCCATCTAAAGCGAGAACGCAAACTGTGGACTAAGAAACTAAAGTCCTCATACATCTTCTGTGTATGGGCATCCCACCCATTCACTTCTTGCATGTGTTCACGAACCTGCTTTGCTGCACCTACCTTGAGACTGCGACCCAAATGCTTGACACAATGACATAGAGGGCATAGTGCTTGTATGCCTTCCAATGTCTGTATGTGTCTCACATCATCATAAGACCAAAGTTCATGTGCTTCAACGGCATGTTTGCGATTCTGCGAAAAGCCGTCTTGCTCACAAATCTCGCATTTGTGTTCGGCTTGTTCGTAAGCCCATCTTCGTAAGCGATTCCATCCCGAAGGCGGGAGAAGACTACGCAAGTTTGCACCCCATGTTCCGGTAGGAACTAACTCGGTTGTGAGTATGGGGAAGCGTATTTTGCCGTCTTTATCCTCAAATACTTTCAAACACATCACCTAAAGCATTTGCGACTTTGATTCTAATATCATCAAGACTAACATCCACAACTTCTTTAGAAGTTCTTGGTATGTAGGCTTTTTCATTGATATGTTTAGGACTCTCAATCTTTGTTCGTGTTATTCTTTTTGCGATAATCGGCGCAGTTTGTCTCTTGTGTGGCGTAGCCATAACAACAGGTATAGCACAACTACTGCATGTATATACACTTGCCTTTCGCATTGGTTCATCACATACAGGGCATTGACCTGCTATCACTCTACCCGTTAGGTTCACATGGTAATCCAAATAACTACCATTTGGGTGTTTGCACCTAACTAAGTAGTTAGGTGTGTCCGGTGTGCATTGTATGAGCAATTGCTCATAGTCATCCGGCACTTCGTTTTTCGGCTCAATTCTTCTTTCGTTTTCGTTCATAACAATTCCTCATCTCTAATAGGGGCTTCTCATATTTAATTCAATGGGTTCTCATGCCCTCCTTGCGCCCATTGTAGTGCTTTTATCACGCCTCGTAAGGCGTTATAGTTCCTTATACATTCTGCTCTCTCGAACCTTTCTTCTGCGCTACGCATGGCTATATACCACTTCTCGCACAGAATCTTAGCGTGTTCTTTCATCTTCTCTAATTCTTCCCAATCTCTAATCATTCTTCTTCACCTTTTGCCTCATTGTATCGTCTATACGCTCGCAATAAATTATTTGTGTATGCAGGGTGTGTTTTTATCGCCCACACTACAAAATCTACTGATGCTAAAATTTCTTCCTCTTTCATTATTTCCACCACCAATCGGGGGCTTTCCTGCCCTTATTCCACTTTGCGAATCTTGCTTTCTCATGCAGGTAATAGTTTCTGTATGCCATGACTGCGTCGCCTTCGACCTTGTATTCGTCGGGCATACATTGAGCGAACTCGGTCAATTCCCCTTCGGGAATCATACTCATCATGTGGAACATCTGCTCGATACCATCAGCGCAGTAATGCGATTTTCCGAATCTATTTTCGTATTCTTCGCAAAGCATGGCTGCATGGAACGCTGCCCAAATGAAATTCTCCTGCGATTCTCCAACCCAACGGGTAGCCGGATGATTGTGATACCCACCTTTGAGGGGTGTGTTTGACTTTGTCAAAGGCATCTGCTCATCCACCGCACCATGTCTTCGTAGGGCTGAACCCATCTGCTGATACAATTCGCAGACCATTTTAGGCACATGCTTATCGCAATACATCTTCGCTGACTCCGTAGGAGATTTGTCAAGGACAAATATATTCATTTAATCACCCCTCCTTTCTTCGGGTGTCAAAAAGAAATTCGCATATTCGGGGTAGTCTCTTAATATTGCCACTACTTGACTGTGCCAAACATCACGCCACCAATTATCATTCCCGCTTTGCATGAGGCTGAAATACGCTCGTATAATAGTATCAAACTCGTCTTTTGTTATCATTCTTCTTCACCTTCCCAATTGTCAGTTATCTTTGCGAACTGTTCCATAAATTCTTTATGGGAATGTAATTCTCTTAGTTCCGATAGGATTATGGAAGTTATACTTCTCAACACACCTACCTCATAGGGTCGCCCATCTAAATCTTCGATTACATCACCTGCCTCTAAGATATCGCATATCTCGGTTAGTATTTGTTCATACAAATCGTCTTGCTTCATTCTTCCTCACTCCTTGCTAATGCGTCAATCAACATCTGTATGTGTTCGGAGTCATCACTATCTCCGAGAAACGCAGTATCGAATTTATCCTCCCATTGTGTTATGATTATATTCGCCTGTATTCTTCTTTTCTCTCTCGCATCTTTAACTGCTTTCATTAATTTTTTTGCTATTCCTTTCATGCTCTCGCCTCCATCATTTTCTTTATCCTGTATGCAACCACTAATTCATTACATGAATCGCAGACTCTACCATCAACCAAAGGTTGTCCGTTGTGTCCTTCATCCCAATACATGACGCGCTCTCCGTCGTCATTGGTGTAGTAGTGTTTGTCAATTATGCCAAAGCATAAATCGCATATTTTTTCTTCGCTCATTCTTCTTCATCTCCAAATAATTCTTCGTAGCCGTAGCCATTCTCATAATCTTCTCGCAAAGCACTTTCATAATCAGCCATACCTACCATATACGCTATGTGGTCTAACCGTTGTAATGCGATTGACGGCAGGTATTCATAACCTGCAATCTTCACAGTCGGGTAGCATTCGTCTAACATATCAGCATACATTTCTTCTAACAATCTCATATTCATTCTATCACTTCTCCTAAAGCATCTCGCAACAATTCCTTGACCTGTGCCGTAGTCATGGACTTGCCACCACCACGCTCACCCCATGACCTGTGCATAGGTTGGTTGTCGGAGTAGCCTTTGGCTACCGTTCTGTTGCGAGAATCTTTTGCACCATGCCAAGTGGCAGTAGTGGTGCGAACCTTGTTCCCTACGGGGCTTCGGCTTCTTTGTCTTTTGTAAGCATTCTGCTTCTTCATGTATTCTTTGTGTGCCTCATCATTATAGTATGGTATGCCTCTAATCACTTGTGATTCGGGGTAGTCATCAATGTGCGTTATCTTCATAGCGCAAACCATCTTCAAGTCGTGGTCTTTGTAAAAGACTACATGGTGATACCCGCCACCATTCATGTTTATCTCCCATAGTATAGGGCTGCCTTTATCATCATTGAAAATCTCAATGTTCTTCATTTGTCCGTTTTCATCATATCCTGTCATCATTCATCACCTGCATATATTACAATTAAATAGGGGGTTTCGGTATTTAACATTTTACTCCACTCTCCTGTCGCACATACATTCGCTACGCCACTCGCCACACCCATTACATAGGCGAGCCTTTGCATATCCAAGTGCCTCGCTTATCCGTGAGCGTATTGCACCCTCAAGTTTAACATTTTTTGGTAGGCAATCTAATGCCAATCGCAAGTATTTGCGAATATAATAACCTCCGGTAGGAGGTTGATTTTGGTTGATTTTGGTTGATTCGCTGATTACATCAGCCGTGAATGCGTTGCTCATGAGAATAACCCCCTACTTGGGTTATTGACATAACAAGTTATGCAATCACCGTTATGGTGGTCGTAGTCATAATGCACTTTCCCACCGCAGGTATAACATTTGAGGGGTGTTGCGAGTATATGAGGAACACAACGGCAGTTATTAGCCTTGCATTTTTCGGGGTTCATGTATCTCTCGGCACAATAATTTGGGTCTTTATTTTCCATATTTATTCCTCCTGTATATTACCGCACAAAGCACAAACCCATGCTTCATACCATCCGGTATGAGGTTCTTTTTTGCTACAGTGTATTACTTCTATAGTCATATCTGCTTCGCAACAGACCTTTACTTTAACCCCATACTCGTTAATCCTTTCATCATCACCTAATACGGGCAGACCTAATACACGGAAAATGTCCTTGAAAATTGGATGGGTCATTCTTCCTCATCCTCCTCGTC
>Ga0181395_1001222_pt1 | contig 10585 bp, 6 predicted proteins | sample 18SPOviralmetaG_FD_130124 | JGI IMG/M metagenome (GOLD analysis project Ga0181395, IMG submission 130124) | Marine viral communities from the oligotrophic San Pedro Time Series (SPOT) site, San Pedro Channel, CA, USA - 18 SPOT_SRF_2010-12-16 | ecosystem: Environmental > Aquatic > Marine > Strait...
GTAGAGCGTGAGCGTAAGGCAAAGGAAAAGGAAGAAGCATTGGTCGCAAAGGCAGAAAAAAAGATCTTAGATAAGAAGAAAAAGGCAGAAGAGGATTCATTAAAAAATGAAAGAATAGAACAAGATAAAATAAATAATCAGATTATATCAAAGACACCTGAAAAAGTAAATGGATTTACAAAGGACGATTTAGATAGTGCTGTATTATCAGCTATTTCACAATATGATACACTCAGGAAACAACAGAAAAAGGAAAAACGTGAAGCAGAAAAGAAACGTTTAGAAGAAGATAAGATGAGGGCGACACTCGCAAGAGCGATTAATCCTACACCTGCTCCTACAAATGATCCGTGGCGTGGATTTTTCACTTAAACACGATTCATTTAAATTTTATAATGACTAAACAATTACAACGATTAAATTTTAAACGACCTTACTCTGCTACACCTGTGGCATCTTCGGGACATCGGCATGTTCATATTATATTAAGAAGCGGAAAAATTTCTTATTATGTATATGTTAAGAAAAAACATTCACGCACATTCAGAGAAAAAAAACTCGCTCTTTGTTATAAATTCATAATGTTATTAAAAATTAAATCTAATATTATTTAAAAGATGGAAAGAACCGTTCCTCAAATATTCCCTGTTAAAGATCCTCCCAAAGAAAAACCGAGAAAAATTACTCATCCTAATTTACCTGAATTACCCTGTATTATGTGTTTAGTAATGCCCACGAAATCTGGTAAATCTACAATATTAAGTAATATGATACTCAGGGATGATTTTTATAAAGGTGCTATGGATAATATTACTATTATGAGTAATACAATAGATCAGGATATCACAAGTAGATTTTTAAGAAAAGCGTGTGATTGTTATACTGGTTATGATGATAATGTTTTAGCAGGTATCATAGAGCAACAGAAAACCTTTGAAGATGATGAAAGACCTTTCATAGGAATGATTTTTGATGATATTTTAGGAAGTGTAAAAAGGAATAGTTATTTAAATCATTTAGTCACGAGGAGTCGCCATTATGGTGTAGGATTACTCGCTATAAGTGTTCAGAGTTTCAAAGCAGTCGGCCCGACGATAAGGAATAATACTAATGCCTTCATATGCGGTAATTTACAGAATATGAGTGAATTAGATAAAATATCTCAAGAGTTTTCAGGTATGTTCGGTGGAGATGATAAATTTAGAAAAATATATGCGAAAGCAACAGAGGTAAGATATGATTTCTTATATTTAGATTTACAGAGTAATCCTGCTCGTGCTTTCAGAAATTTTGAGACTCAATTAGCTGAGGGTGATAAATTACTCTTTGAAGGTGATGCATCACTGGTGATGCCAGAATGAAATATTATTATCATAAAAATATGGATTAGGTGAAGTTGTATATATATTCTTCTTTTCATTGTATATGAGCATTAAATCATATATATTTTCTTTAGGTACATGTCGCTTTAACATATGATGACCTGTTGTCTGAAATACTAATCTACCGACCCAAATATCATATATTTTTTTACTCTGTTTTTGTATGACTCTGTTTTGGATATCATCCATTATATCTAAAAATAATGGATTGCGTTTTACTGAACCCATTACAGCATTATAAGGTTTCTTATCTTTATCATCATTCCAAGATGTAAATACCTGTCTCCCTGAATCTAAAAGTGAATCTAAATTTTGTATAGGATATACATCACAATCTACATAAAATCCACCGTGAATAAATAAAATACAATATCTAATGAAATCACATCTTTGAATATCAAATCTAAACTCATTCCAAAGACATATATATTGAGGAAAATATTCACATATTAATTCTTCACAATCTTTAAGATTCCACATCTTATATTCATATTTGTATTCCTCACAAAATCTTTTAGTTTCATCCACACTTTCCCTGAATACATCTATTTCATTTAATTCTTTTCCTTTAAAATTCCAAAATATTTGATGAATCGTTTTAGGTATCATATTTTATTTATCTCATAAAAAAATTAAAATCAATATAACTTATATAAATGTCTCATTACGGTTATGCTGATGCTTTATCACAGGGAACATCCTTTAATGCTCGTGTAAAAAATTTTAATGATGGTGTAATAGTTCATAATCAACAGGCAAAGGAAAAATTTACAAATGATACACAACAGAAAAAAAATGATCTTTCAACAGATAAAAGGGAAGAAGAAGAAGATGTAGGTATTCACGGGTTTAAAGATGGTACTGGTGGTCTCAGTGCTGGTATCGGTTTAGTGAAAGGTGGTGCTGGAATAAGGGAACATGGTTTCGCTGGTTATGCTTCAAAAGAACTCAGTGAAAGAACGAATAATATTAAAAATACAGCACACGCCATAGTATATGGAGAACCTAAACCTAAACCTCAGGTTTTAGAACTAGGTGAAGTAGGTGGAGATGGTAAAATTACAACTAGTTTAGTAGATGCTCAGAAAGCAGGTCAAGAAGCTATTGATGCTGGTAAAGTCGCTGGTGATACTACAAAAGATCTTACTCAGGCGACCGAAAGGGAAAGTTCAGGTCTCGTTTCTAATGTTATTAAGAAAACTTTAAAGGCAGGATTAGCTGGTAAAGTGGGTGATGCTGGATTATCGGCATTATCCGAAGTAGGTGGGAAAGCAATAGGAGATTATTCTGGTGCTATTGATATCGGTAAAAATATCAAAAATTTATTTTCAGAACCTCCTAAAAATATATTTAGTGGTGAATCTACTGCGGATAAATTCCAAGAAGCGGGAGCTGTCGCTGATGTAGCAGGTATCGCTTTTCCACCTTTAGAGGTGGTCGGTGCTGGATTAAATTTAGTCGGTGGTATTATGGATACAGTAAAAGATATCAGTGCTGATATGGATAAAAAAGATGATGATACTAAAAGACACATTCCACCTCCTAAAATTACATCAGTTAAAGTTTCACCTGCTTTTCAGAGTATGGGATTAGTAGCATCTCAATTACCTTCGGCGAAAACACAAATCGTGGGTTCAGGTAGTTTTTAACGAAGTTTAACCCTTTCAGGTTTTTAATTATTAATCTTTTAAATTTTTTTGATGGTTCATATTATAAACAAATGAGTTCCTTTTTCGTATCCTCTGATAAAATCCAAGTCGGGCAAACTGATGTATCTGTTCCAAGCGAGAATGGACTTAATTATAAATCAGGGGGTAAGATTGATTTATATATCCCGCCCACATCTAAATTTGTAGATTTATCGCAGTCTCGTTTAAAGATGAATGTATCCTTCGCTTTACCTGCTGGTGTAGCACCTATGCGGACTCAGCTGGACGCACAGACGGGATTACACTCATTAATCAGATCTGTGAGGCTATTTTCTGGGCGAAAAACCGCATTATTAGAGGAGATAGAAGGTTATGATGTTTTAACTGCTCTACGCTTTGATTATGAAACAAATGATAATCTTAAAAAGAAACGTGCTTTAACTGAATGCTCTACTGATTATGATCCTGCGTGTCGTGGAACCCTCGGCACTACTAAGACTATTCAGGGTAATTGTTTCTCAAATCCATATTTCTCTACTATTACAGGTGATTCTCCTACATTAACAGATGATTTCAATGATTTTGATGATAATGAACTTAAAACTGTGAAGGGTGAATTACATTTAAATACTGGATTATTCAGAAATGAAGCAGTATTCCCTGCTCTTTTAACTGATGGTTTATTTATTGAAATTTTACTTCAAGAAAAGAAGAAGGTTTTCAGAAAATTAGATTCGGTAGCAAAGGATAGAACTTTAAGATTAAATCCTATGTTTCATTCTCGCACGGGTTCTGATACTGCTTCGGCTACAAGTGGTAGTATAGTGAATGCTGGAACATTTACATCGTTTTACACTACACGCGATAATAATATGACTTCTACGAATGTATTCCCATTTGTAGTCGGTCAAAAATTTTCTCTGGTAGATTATGATAATAAGGTTATTAATGGTTCAGTGGGAACTATTACACGGATAGAACAAGATACTAGTGCTTCTACTGCTCCTGCTAAAATTAAGATTACTCATAGTGAAATGACATCTAATTTAGGTTTTGATATCGGTGGAGCAAATGCTTCACGTGTATTTATGGTTGATAGGAGTGTAGATGAAGCATCTTCATATGATGTAGATTATACTGTTTCAGATGTAGAATTAATAGTAAAACAGATTCAGGTTCCAGATGGATATGAAAATAGTATGATGAGCATGATGAAGGAAGGTGGAACTATTAATTATGATTATAGAACCTTCACTAATTACAGATATTCACAACTATTAGGTGATAATGTGGCGAATATTAGATTACCGCTTATTGAGAGTCGTGCTACGAGTATTTTATGTATCCCTACTGACGCAAGTAATTATTCAGGTAAGCAATTACTATCTGGAAGCACTACATATGTAGAACACGAAGATCCTGATGATGTTATAGTTCGCTCTGCTCGTAGTGGTTTAGTAGGTTTAAGTGATAATCTACAGGAATATCAGTTTATCTATGATGGTAAAATTAATCCTTCAAGGAAGGTTGATGTATCTAAGATTTCCGCAAAGAATAGTATTTCACAGCAGTGGTGTATTGAGGCCGAAAAAAGTTTAGCAATGGCGGATATTGAACCTCTTTCATTCAGGCAGTTTCAGAGTAATTTCTTTATCGGCAGGGCATTAGCACTCGGTAAAAACTCGGTATATGATGCTCGTGGTAAAGATTTTAATTTACAGGTAGAATATACGGGTGCCGATCAAACAAAGAATAAGCTCTGGAATAACTATGTATCTCATATTCGTCGCCTCGTAATCAAAAATGGTGGATTAGATGTTCAGGTTTAAGTTAAGCCGAAAGATAGATTAATCTAAATTTTAAATTATTATTAAATTTTTTTTAAGTTTATTATTCATATAAATAACATGTCGCAAATGAATGTAGAAATCGTCCCAAGCAACGTCACTGCCAACGGAACTATCAGTTTTAAGGATGGTAATCCTGTAATTCAGTTTATTATCGGAGAACAAGATAGAATGCTTTTAGGTCAATCTGTAAGATTTACTGGTAAATTTAGAACTCTTTTAACGAATGCTTCTTCCAGCACTTCGGGAACTTCAAACCTCGCTATGAGTGAAAAATTAGGTGTATATTCTACAATTGATACACTCACTATAAAATCGCAGAGAACTGGTCAAACTATTGAATCTATTAGGCATTATAATCGTTTCCTATCATCGTATCTCCCAGCGGTTAATTCATTAGATGATAATATGACTCATTTATATGAATCTGCTTTAATCCTTCCATCGTATGAAGCACAGACTCAATCGGTTGTAAATATTCCATCTAGTTCATCTACTCAAAATCATTTCTGTATGAATCTTCCCTGTGGTCTCCTATCGGGTGGTAATCCTATCCCCCTTATGGCTGAGGCGGTAGGTGGTCTTCTTATTGAACTTCATTTATCGCCAGACTCGCAGGTATTCCACACTACTGCTGATGCTGATTCCGCAAGTTATAGTGAATCCCTTTATGAATTCAGTGATGTATCCCTTGTCGCAGAACTCGCTGACCCTGAACCTCAAATGCTTCAACAGATGAAATCTCAACCTTCTGGAACCTATGAATATAATTCATTATCTTCGTATTATCAAACTATTAACTCTGCGAATGGTATTATAAATTTCCAATTAGGATTAAGTAGAGTCCTCGGTGTTTTCGCGAATATTATCCCTGCTGCTCATATTAATAATCTCTTGTATGATGGTCTCGCTACTCTGTATCCAACTAATAATGATGGTTCATCTGCCGATATTAAAGAACTATTTTTTACTCGTAATGGTTCTAAGTTCCCAATTGATTATAATATCAATACTTTACAGCAGATTGATGCTAAAAATAAGGTTGTAGATTCTCAAATCATATATAATTATATGAATGCGATTTCTAAATTTTCTGATATTACAAGAACTACAGTCGGTCCTGTAAATTCCAGATTATCGGATGCTGGTCGCTTTGATAAAGATTTCGCAAATGGAGGATGTGCTTTCGGTGTAGGAGTCGCATATGATAATATTTCGGATCAAGGTGTAGATTTTCGCAACGTTAATTTCGGTATAAACATGTCGTTAGATTTAACTACTGATAGTCCTCAGGCATTCTTCGTCTTTGTTCATAGTAAAAATACCCTCGTTTTCGGCCCACAGGGGATGCAGGTGATGCAATAATTCATCCGTTAAGCAAAGCTAATCTAAGATTAAATAATTTTTTTTAATTTAAATTTTTTTAACATTCATAATATAAATATGAATAAATCAATGCCAACTCCTAATACCGAAGACCCCGATAATTTTGATGGTGAAGTTCAGGAATCTATGGTGGAACGCCAAGCAGTTTCCCCTAATGTTCCCAATCTCCTACGTGTTTCCCCTATGGATACTACTACTTCTACTGATGTAGAAACGAGTATTTTAGATCCAGTGGTTAAAAGTGATACATTCTGTAGATTTGTATTTTTAAACAAGGGTATCCTTCATAGTCATTCAAAGATTACATTAGGTTTAACTGCTCCCGATGCTAATACTCGTTTCTACTCTCCCAATGTAGGTATTCATCAATTAATCTCTCGCTGTGCTTTAAAGATCGGCACGAAAACTATTCAGGAGATTGATGGATATAATTTCTTATCTGCTTACAAGTCTATGTTTATCTCAAATGAACATCAAAAGGAAAGGGAACAGGTTCAATCTGGTAGATGTATCGCACACGAGTTTAGATATGATGATAGCACCTCTATTGCTGGTGGCACTGGGAATAATACTCAATCGTTTTTCTATGGTCTCTCAAACGGTAGGGAATACAATTCTGCTACTGGTGCTTCATTCACATCTGCTACACCTGATTTAAAAGTACATCAGTGGGCAGATATTAAAAATGAACCTGTATTCCAAATCGCTTTATCTGAACTATTCCCCATGCTGAAACAGACTCAGCTTCCCCTCTATATGATGCAAGAGCAGGTGTCTGTTGAATTACATTTTGATCGTGTTAATGTTAATCGTGCTCAGGCTCCGAGTGGAACTGCTACTAATACATACACTGTTAATCAGGATGAAGTAAAATTAATCGCAGATTACATATATTATCCTCAGGAAATGATGACTGCTTATGCGAATGCTAATTCTACACTCACACTAAATCATTTTGATTATCGCCATAGTAAAGTATCTGTATCATCTACTACTGATGATGGGCAGACTCGTATTAGAAATCTCGGTGGAGCAGGTCGTATCGTCACTAAGGTTATTACAGGTCTTCAACCTGACCTCGCTACAAGTGATTTACAGACTACTAATAAATTTTGTAGTATTTCACCTGAAGGTAAATATGATTTCGGTGAAGCTCCTGCCGCAGGAAAAGAAAATGGTTCATTAACTGTGAATCTTAAATATAATGATCGTTTCTTATATCCTATTGACGTCACAAATCCATCTCGCCAGTTTCATAATACCGCTCAGGCAGAAGGGATGGTTCCATTCGTCACTCGTGAAGAATTCTGTGCCGAAGGTGTAGCACTCACTACCGATGAATTTATGGGATATTCACAGCAGTCGGGTGATGATGCGGATGAAGTAGGTGTTCTCGGTAGATTTAACTGGTTAGCATATCGTCTCAATCGCAATGAAAGAGTAAATACTCGTGGTATTGAATATTATTACAAGTATGATGGTCTCGGTAATGGCGGTAATTATACTCAGAGGTCGTGGTTAGAACTCGCTAAACTTACAACGATTAGTAATGGATTCGCCACAACTACGCTCCTTTAAGCATAGCACACTTCGTTAAATTTCATTATTTTAAATCAAAAAAAATAAATTTACTCTTTATATAATATGTCTCAGGGTGGATATAATCAAACTATTTTACTTGATGCTAATAGGTTATCAAGTGAAGAATATTCAGCGAGTAATCTCGCTCAAACTGATAATGCTATTTTTACAAATAAAGTATCTAGTGGTATTACAATTGATATCGGTGATCAGGTAAGTATTCAATCTGCTCATATCGCTCAAAGAGGGGCAGGTGGTTCAGTTATTCAAATGGATGGTGAAGTATTAGGTGAAAAAGAAATCACTACAACCGAAACTATTAATTCATCATATATAGGATATCATAAATCAACCGATGAACAGGGATATTCTCCTACTGGTTATGCTTATGAAACATCATCAAATGAATCACAAAAAGTTAAAATGAAAGATAATGAAGCATCAATAGTAATATCATATTACAAAACCGCTAATGGTGAAAATAATATAACTCTTCCTCGTAATTTCGGTTCAGCTTCTATGGGTAATGCGAACGCTGGTGGCGACCCTTCTGGGGTAGAGACAACGAATGCATCTTTTTGGAGTGCTTCAGATTCATATGCGAAAGGATGTAATACATATTATTTTACTGCTTCACATGTATTTACACCTGATTTTTTAGATCAAGTGGCGATAAGTTCAACGAATTCTTCTGGTAATATCAGAAAATTAAAACAAGATAATAGTAAATATACAATATTCAAAAGGTCTGAAATAGTTTATAGACAGAGTGAATTATCATCAGCCAGTAATGCTTCATATATACAACCTGTTCCCACTAAACCTGACCCTGCTATCGGTAATTACAATAGGGTTTTACAGAAAGTTAAACTGAATGTCCCCGCTGGTTATAATTCACCCTCTTCAATTTCAGGAGACATAACAAATCAATTAACAAAAACAGAACCTACAATTAATATTATTGAAAATGACCTTACAAGTGTCGTGAATTCTACACTTTATAGAGCATTCCCTTGTGCTAATTATTATATGTTTAGTGCTTCGGGAAATCAAGATTTTTTTAATGCGAGTAGCACTATTGGAATTCCTGTGGGTGTAGGGACTAATGCTTGTAATACAGCATCTGCTGTAAATTATTTAACAAATTATTCTCATATAGGTTTTAAACGACCTGAGTTTGTTGAGAGCGGTAGAGAATGTAATGCTTATCACGGTAATAAAATAACTACTACAATAACTTTGGCGAATGCTTCTTCTGCGATAATTTATACAAATTTTTCATACAATGAAACAAATTTATTAGAATTTAAGAAATTTTTTGATTCACAAAGATTATATCCTGAATTATTAGATCACGCTACAACATCAGGTAATAGTAGTTATTCATCTGTTTATCCTAATGCGACATCAGCTTCCCTGAATGCATCATTTAGAAAAGAAGCACGATTTCTTCATATAGGTATATCTGGTAGCGGTAATGATGCTACTGGTTCAGATGCTTTGGGTTCAGACATGTATAATGTTCCTTTTGTCACAAAAACACAGGATCCTCCGAGAACTTCGGCTTCGGATTCTACATCTATGCCGATATTCTTTTATTTTAATGAAAATTGTAGTAATTTAACATTTGAACAAACTATAGGCGATAGAGATGATAATTTAGCATATGGATTCGCGAGAAAAAATAATGGTCTTATCGCATTAATTACAAAACCTATAGGTGGAATACCTATTTCATATTTCGGGGAACAGGATGATGCGATACGTGCGGATACAAAAATAGGTTATGATTATCATTTTACTGGTTATGGGAATTCGGCTATAATGTTGAGTAGTGGATTCGCCCCTTTACAATACTACGGGCAAATTGAATACGCACAGAGTGAAGATATTCGTCAAGTTTATTTAGGGGCAGATAATCCTCTTTTAAATTTTGATAATGTTCAGAGTAGATTTGAATTAAGTAATCTTCATGCTCCCGAAAAGGTAGGTAATTTTTATACAGCAGGTGATCCTAATCCTGCTCCCGATGTATTTGCCCCTCCTGCTTCGGCACAGGCAGGGGAAGATTGTTTCAAGATAAATAAGCAGTTAAAATATGATACTTGGTCGCCATCCATGCATCCCTATTCTAATATTGCTCTTTCGGGGCCGGCTTCTGATGGAAATCAAAAAACCTTCATCCCTATGAATATAAATATGGTAAAAGGTCAAATATACGATGCTCACGGTGGTATATCAATTCAAGACATGGGAATAGATGAAAGATTTTGGAAAAGATCTATTTGGGGTATTTTAGGTTTTGAATACGGTCAGTTTAATGCTTCGGGTGGTATTGAAAATATCAAAAATATAAATAATAGATTTACAGATGATAATCCTAATTCATCTGGAATTACAACGAATGCGAATGTCACTAGTTTAGATTCACAACAGTTTCACAGTAATCCATATGGAACAAATATGTTTAATTTAATGCTGAGTTCAAATGTAAATTTTTATAACACGAAACAGATTATTAATGGTAGCACTGACGGGTGGAAGGATGATTCTCCCGATCACAGGGTTTCACCTGCGATAACAATTAACTCTGAAAGCACTAAAATTATAGCGAGTGAATTACCTCGTAAAATTTTAAAAGGATATTTTTTGATTAATTCAGATATATTAGATACAGCTAATTATTATCAGTTATCTAATCCATTACAGACGATGGCGGTGGTAGGTAAATATAATGCGA
>Ga0181395_1001226_pt1 | contig 10570 bp, 9 predicted proteins | sample 18SPOviralmetaG_FD_130124 | JGI IMG/M metagenome (GOLD analysis project Ga0181395, IMG submission 130124) | Marine viral communities from the oligotrophic San Pedro Time Series (SPOT) site, San Pedro Channel, CA, USA - 18 SPOT_SRF_2010-12-16 | ecosystem: Environmental > Aquatic > Marine > Strait...
GGACTGTTCGCTATTGACGATGTCAAGGACGCTGACGCTACCAATGACCACGGCAAGAAACAGGCCAAGCCTACCACACAAGCAGGATTCTGATATGTTCGGAGTATCATCGCAACAACTAGCATATGAATGCAACAAACTTCACAAGAGGGCTCACAATCTTGAAATCGAGAATGCTCTTTTACAAAAACAAATTGATAACCTTGACGATGAAACCGACAAGCGATTCAACTCACTCTTAGCCAGGTTCAATATGTACTTGGCTGAACAAAACAACCCAGATAAATAATACATTATGTCAGAATACGATAATACTAACAGCGGCGTTTTCTTTGTTAACGACCGCAAGGATAAACCTAATCACCCGGATTATACTGGTAAGATTAATGTTGAGGGTAAGGACTACTACCTCAAGGGATGGAAGAAGACCGCTAAGAGTGGCATCGCAATGATGTCTCTGGCCGTCAATCCTGTTGAGGGAGCAAGTTCTCCAAGCACGGAACAGCCCAAGTCTGCAACCGTGCCAACAAATGACGACACTCCGTTTTAATGGAGCAGCAAGTTCAGTTCGATAAGGAGTGGTGGGGCGACTTTCGCAGTGCGGAGGTTGCCTACATCCTTGCCTTAACTGCTGATAAGAACAACGACTACACTGGAGGTCAGACCTGCGATAACCCCTTCGCTAACTTCGACAAGTCAGTTGAGTTCAATGTTCATCCCCTGACTGGTATATGTGTCAGGATGCAGGATAAATTCCAAAGGGCAAAGGCTCTTTGTTCTGATGGTTCTCTCTCAGTCACATCCAAAGGCGACCAATCGAAAGACATCTTTCGTGACCTAATTGGTTACTCGTTGATAGCCATAGGGATGCTGGAAAGAGAAGAGAACAAGTAACGAGTCATGGTAGAATACTTGGCTCCTCACAATTCGGTGGGGAGTACAAGTACTACTATATGAATCAATTAAATAAATACCAAAACGAAATGAAACAAATCCTAGAAGCTGCCGAAGTATCCATCAATCTTTTCAATGAGATTGAAGCACATAAAATGCACGAGGAGAACCGGGTTAAACACAACGCATTGGGTCAAGTTCTTCGTTCGTTAAAAGAGAAAGTACTACTTGAGAATGAACGACCTAATGATTCACAACCAGCCACATAGCGAAGACGCTGAAGAAAAACTAATCGCTACCTGTCTCCTTGATGGAGATAGTTCTATTTATGACGAGGTCAGCCAGCTTGTAACAGCGGATGACTTCTATACACTTCGGGGAAAGTTAATGTTTCGTGCATTGGGTGAGGTGGCAAGTGCCAATGAACCCTTTGACGAGATTGCTTTCTCGGAGCACCTGAAAGCCTCTGGAGGGCTTGATGAGGTCGGGGGTATGGCTGGTGTATTCTCTGTTATGAACAGGGCTACAACGTCCATACAGTCAGGTTACTTAGCCAAGACGATTGCTGAGAAGTCAAAGCTTCGTGAGCTTATGCGCTCATGTCGCACAGCAGTTGAACAGGCCGAGTCCGAGTCCGTAACGTATGACGACATACGGAGTACCCTGGAGGCTGAGATTACTGTTCGTGAAAGCGAGTCAGTAGCAAAGTCAAGTATCTCCCACTCAGCTAATGAGATAATGGAGGAGATTAAACAAATGAAGGAGGGTACTTTCGTGCCGGACGTAGTGAAGACTCACCTCGGAAGACTCGATAACTACTTAGGTAACAATGGTATAGCTGCTGGTGAGGTTCTCACCCTGGCTGCACCAACGTCCTGCGGTAAGTCAGCACTTGCATTGTTCATAGCATCACAGTCAGTTGCAAAGGATGGTACTCCATGTGCTATCTTTTCATTAGAGATGCCACAGAAGCAACTAACCAAGAGGCTACTACAGGTTATATCTGGAATCAATATGAGGAACGTACAGGAGGGGCGTGTCACCGATGAGCAAATGAAGCGAGTCGAGGATGCAAACACCAGGCTCTCAACCGAGATTCCTATATTTACCTCACACAGCGTGAGGAGTGCTGATGACCTAGTTAGTCAGACAAGACAATTCGTACAGAAGAATGGAGTAAAGCTGGTAATCGTTGATTATCTGCAACTTATACCGTTCAGTTCAAAGATGGGGAAGGCCGAAGGCATCGCTAGTATCTCTCACAAGATAAAGCAGATGGCACTGGACCTGAACATCGCAGTTATCCTGCTGGCTCAAGTGAACCGAGAGGGTGCTAAACGTGGACCACTGGAACTGTATGACCTCAAGGACTCCGGCGACATCGAGAATGATGCTGACGTTGTTCTTTTAATGTATCCGTCCAAGGGTTCTGTAGAGGAATCCAAGGACACTGACCACAAAGGAGCTTACACAAACCTAAGTTATAAATTAGCCAAGAATCGTGAAGGTGAGCGAGGCATTGGCTGCTTCTTTAAATTCTATCACTGCACAGGAAGGTTTGAATAATGAACCTGCGACAAGTAATGTCACGGACTTCCATTGGGGATGTTCGTTTTATTGAGAAAAAATATAACTGCTCCGTTTCGGTTCAGGTACGTGAGGCATCCAAACTAGGGAACAAGGTTCGTCAAGAGCTATGTAACCTTCATGGGATTTCTGCTATCGCTGGATGGGGCATTAACAATAACGGATGGAAGCACTCCAAGCGGAGAAGTTTCCAGCAGGTGAATACACGAAAATAATTATGAAAGTACAAGAAAATTCAATTAAGATTAAATACAAAGGAGTGAATGTTATATGCCACAGCGATGGAAGCATTACTAAGTTCAATATGAAATTAGGTAAACCCATTAGAACCTTCGGGAGATTAAATAATTATGGATACTATGTAACGGCCATCAATGGTTCGACAGAGCTAATGCACAGGATTATATACACTGCGTTTCATGGTAAAATACCGAAGGGTAAACAGGTTGACCACATCAATGGGGATAAGGAAAGCAATAATCCAATGAACCTACGTTCTCTAACACCAAAAGAAAACTGTAAAGGATATAAACGAGTACATGGTAAATATAAATACCGAGGAGTTTGCAAGGGGAATGGTAAAGATACGTTCCGCTGGCAAATTAATACACAAGACGGATACGCTTCTAAGGCAGGATACCCAACAGCCAGAGATGCTGCGCTCGGCTGGGACAGGGAAGCACTCCGTCAAGGTTATTTGAAAGAAGCCTTAAATTTTCCAGAGCTTATGGTTGACTTAATCGACAAGAATGAGGACAGTAGCACCATGAATAATAGAGAAGAAAATATGGAGCGCATACAGACACAGATTGAAATGATTCGTTCTGAGTCTCGTTTACTTTCTTACCGCATTGACCGAATGGTTGAACAACGTAAAAGACTTTCCGATGAAAAAAGACAACTCAAGCTACTGCTTGAGATGGGTTAATGATATGTGCGAGGTAAGCCAGTTGAGTAATCGCTGGCAGGAGTTTTGTTTCTCTCCTTTTTAATTCCTCGGTGTGATAGAGTAGCCTCACCCTTGTATGCATGGGGGTGGGGCTTTTTATTATCCACCTATATCAATCAACCTCTTGATGTTCAGGAGCGTAGGCATATTGATTTTCTTGTCACGAGCCTCTTGGTTTAGCATCTCAACTCCAAGTTCCCTTGGAAGTCTTTTGAATAGTTCAGCATACTTACGTACTCGCTCTGCCTTTGTTCCGGATATTCCAACAGCAATTCTCATGTTTGGTATCTGACCAACCAAGGAATTTTCAACAATGTTTTTATCAACCTGAGCCTTCTTTAGAATTGATTTTATCTGCTCGTTGTTCTTTCCGAGAACACGAAGACTGTTAACCTTGTCCATGACGTACTGAGCATTAGCACGGTAGTCATTGTTAAATTTGTTATACATAGCCGCCGCATCGGCCTTCTTGTTGTAAAGAGATGACGAGTAACCAACACGCAATGCACGTACTCTTTCTTTTGCGTCCCTGAACTTGAATCCTGCACCAGAATCAATAGTAGTGTTTGTCTTTCTTTGACCAAGAAGATAACGTGCGGCAATCTCCTTGCCTGTTCGTTCATCCAGTTTCTGAATGTCACGAACAAACCCAGGTGTAAATGTTTCCGTTACGTAGTAAGTACTTAGGTCAAACAGCCTCTCCATAGCATTGGGGCTTGTGGATATGATTCTTCCTGTTTGTGGGTCACGGTTCTGCAATGTGTTCACAATATTTTTCATATTGATTGTACCACCACCAAAGAACTTATCCGTCATTGCTTGCATGCTTTTTCCTGCACTATCCGAAAAGCTTTCACCACGTAGTGCGGCTTCAACGATTGAGGTAAGTTCAGCGGCAGGTATCTGGTAACTGATATTACTGAAACCAATCTTGTCCCCATTTCGTTCAAACAATAGTTTACTGTTTCTGTCCCAGTCCGGAACAGTAACGTCACGAAGTGCTTTTTCCTCTTCCTCTCCAATACCTCTTATTTTATTTGAAGTATTGATAGCGGCTGTTGCGGTCGCAAGCATTGCTGTCATACCAGCGATACGTTTCAATCCTTCGTTGCGAAGTGCCGCACCATCGAGGTCAAGTCCGTACTCGTCCTTTATTTTCTTTGCAAAATTACCGTCCAACATATTCTTGGCAAGTCTCATCTGATTGAACGTAGTTCTCATCAACTCAAGGTTGAAGGAAACGAACTCATTCAATACACCAATTCTTGATAAGTATCTGAGAGAGGGATTAATCCTGTCGTAGTTTTGGTATGTGGAGTTTGTAAGCTCCGCAGCTAACTCATTGAATCGTTTTGTTCCCAGTTGAGCCTCTGCCCCTGGGTTCATCTTTCTAAACATCTTTTTGTAGTTCTCGAAGACGGATATACGCTGTGCTGTATCAAAGAAACTGTAAGCCTTACCGACCTTGTTCACAACTCCCTTTGCTAGTCGTGGTCCATATCCGCTGTTGATACTTGCACGTAGGTCACTTCCAGTAACGTCCTTGTCCACCAGTCCGAGACGTTTGTATTCTTCCATCTCCTTGAGACTGAACTTCTTGTTGCGAATCTCAGCATATGCAACCTGCATACCTCTTCCGTATCCACGGAATGGGTTCATGCCCTGACCGAGTACCATTACCGCGTTACCAAATAATTGAACTGGGTAGGCAGCCACACTTAATGGAACCCTTGCGAACTTAGCCATACCAGTAGTAGTGCTTAATGCTCTGGTAAAGAAGTTCTCTGTTATTGTAGCTGTGTCACGAGGTACATCAGCAGAAAACATATTATCAATGGACTTCTGCACTTCTCTGGGAACATATATTTCCTCACCCTCTGGGCTAACATCCTTTAGTTTACCTGTCTTGGTCGTACCTATCATTCTTGTCTTAGCAGCGTCAACAACGTCTCCACGTACCGCCAACCTTACCATTCCGGGAACATTGGCTCCAGCGGCACCCTTGGTTGCTAGTCCGCTCTTTAGTAGTACTTGTGCTATATTGGCCTTGCCTTGCTCTATAGCTGCAAGCTTTCCTAGTGAAGACATTGTACTGAATACTCTTTCGCCTGGCTCCTTTACGTAACCCAAGAAGTCCTGTAGTTCCTTCGGTATGTCATCACCGTACTTTCTTTTCTTTAAAATCTTCTTTCCGCTACCTGCAATCATTCCAAGTGCATTGACGGAATCCTTTTTAGCTCTGGCCCTGTTTAAATCTAATATAAATTTATCAGCTTGCTCTGTTGTGCTTCCATCCTTTATGAGCCGATTTCTGAGCGCATTAGTTTGTTGTTGTGATGGCTCAAACTTGGAGTCCTCAAAGAACTTGTAGTTCCTTGTGAGGTAGTTCCCTTTTATTTGACTGTCCTCAATCTTCCTAATAATCATTGGGTTCATGTCCAAGAATCCTTGGTCGTACAGGTTGATTATCTTGTCTTGATACTCGCTGATTAACTGTCTTGACTCATCAATCGTGTCCTTCAGTTCTTGTGCTCGTGGGGGCAGGGCAGTTGATTTACCCTCCAAGTAGTCATCGACCAGCTTCTGTTCATTTGGGTCAAGCTTGTTATAAACATTGTCGATTCTCTTCTGAGCTTTCGCACCAATGTCTGATGCGGTCTTAGCCATATTGAGAGCATCACGAACCTCCTTTGAGGTTCTGTTACCAATCACCATAGATGGAGCAATGTACTGACCAATCATTCTTCCGTAACGAGTAGTCTTGCCGTTTGGGTTTCCTCCAGTAATTGAATCAACAACAGTTATCGCATCGTGGTCGCCTTTGTTGTAGGCTTCGCTGATTTCATCAGTTGTCTTTCCACGTAGCTTTCCGTATGACTTGCTGAGTGCGCCACCAAGCGCACCAAGTCCAACACCTAGACCTGCACCGATTCCAGCGGCTGTAAGTAATTCTTCTTGTGTAAGGAGTTCTCCTTCTTCGATGCCCTTCTCGATTTGCATTGCGCCAGCAGATATACCAGCACCAGCAACTCCACGAGCGGCGGCAGCCTTTGCGATTCTTGGAAGAACCTTGCTTCCCTTTGCAGCCTTGCCTGTACCAAACGGCATGAGGTTCAGCAATGTATCAGCAGTCACACGACCCCATGATATATCATCACGGCCTTCAATCTTTTGAGCAGCAATGGAGCCACTGATACCGCCTGCCAGACCACCTGCAAAGTAACCAATACCTGCACCGACTGGTCCACCGATAAGAGCACCTGCTGTAGTGGCAGCATACTTAGCACCCTCGCCAATAGCGACCTCGGAAACTAGACCAGCCCCAATTTCACCTACTGTAGCAGGTTCTTTCTTGGGTTCGTCAAATCTGTCAAAGACATTCTTGGGTTCGTCAAACTGGTCAAAGACGTTATTCTTTGAGTCAAACTGGTCAAATACATTTGCCATTTAAATTATATATATAGGCTTGAAGCCCCTGAGCCATACTTCTTATCAAAGTCAGATGCTGCCCCTGGGTTTTTTATTAGGTAATCAATAGATGCTTTTGGGATAGAATTATCCGTGGCATCACCAACCGGGTCAACGCCTCCTACAACTCCACCAACACCTCCCTCTGGGATAGTCGTAGCAGCTACAGTTCCACCGATGCCCTGCAAGAGAAGCATTCTGCGTTCGTCCTCAGACAATGGTGGTTGACCCCTTGAAGACCTGTCAGCATTGATTGCCTCAATCTCTTTCAGTAAACCAGCGGTCTTGGTTGGTTCAGCATCAAGTGCATTCCTAATTTGAGCATCTACGAGTTCTGTGCGTTTTTGTAGATAAGCCTCTTCGGATGCAGTTCTTTCTGGTTTGAAATCACCAAGTCCGTACTGCTGTTGTACCTTTAAGGCATCAGCCTGTTCAGAGGTAGAAGCACCTTTTCTCAAACCCTTTGCGAGTTTCCTGCGGTCAGCATCACTCATTGAGGCGGCACCGCCACCAGTTGCTTGTGCTCTGCGGTCAGCATCAGATACTGCTTCCATAAAATCTGGACGAGAAGCTATACGAGCCTCTCTAGCTGCACCAGCCTCTGTTTTTTCGCCTGATTCAGGTGCTAATGCTTTCTGTCCTGTGATTGGGTCAACCGTTGTGCTTCTACGGCGAAGTCTACCTTGTGGGTCAAGGAACTGTTCGGTTGCTTCACCTGGAGTGTTCCTGCCAGCAATCATATCATTAACATTCTGGCCAGCGTACTGCTGACCATAGAATTGAGCAGGTGAGTAACCAGACTGTGGGTCAAATAATTGACCTTGAGATGTTGCAAATTTTCGAGCCGCAACAATCTCTTGTGGGCTTAACGCTCCTTGAGATAATCTATTCTGAAAGTTCTCTTGAGCTAATTCAGTAGGTGACATTTGAGAAGTCCGTTGTTCTGTGCCAGCTGCTGTAGCTTCTCCAGTAGTTGGGTCAATCAATCCTTGGCTTATTAGTTCTTGGACTCGTGCCGTTGGAGCAGGAGCGGTCGGTTCTACTGTTGGGTCAGAAATATCTTTTCCTGTTAAGAACTCTCCCAACCTTGCTATGTCTGTTTGTCGTGGGTCAAATTCATCCACGAATGTTCTGAACCTGTCAGGCAATGAACCCTCAGTAGCACCCTCTGCGGCATTGTAACCTTGAGCTAAAACATTAGTTATTGGTTGCTCTACACGTTCTTGTATTATTCCCTGTGGGTCAGAAACCAAATCCTTGAGTCCCTGTACCACACCGCTACCTGCAGCCTTTACTGTGTCTATGAAACCAAATGGCTTAACAACGCCTTCTTGTCGTAATCCCGGTTGGAATGTTTCTTGTAAGGGTTCACCAAGCAAACCAACATTCGTCACTGGAACCGGCATTATGTCTTGAACCTCTTGTGTGGGTGCAAGGTCAGCGGCGGTCGGTGTAGCAATTGCTTGTGCACCTTGTCCAAGTAACTCAACACTAGGAACTTCTGCCTGCGTCTGTGTTGGTTGTTGCCCTAATGGTGTAGCAGTTACAGGAAAGTCTGGAAGGGTCATGGTCATATCCACACCCTCAGTAGAAACTGGAGGTAGTGATTGTTCTTGTCCAAGCAATGCTTGTTGCTGGCGTAGTCGTTCTAATTCTTCGGGGTCCATAGTCGTGTATTATATCATAAGGGGTTTAAAGTTAGGAGTAAGTACCTTCTTTAATGAGGCGTATAGCTAATGGAAGCACTTCCACTAACCACGTAGGTTTCATCTCCTCCACTTGTAGGTGCATTAAAAGTGTAGTTAGCGTCAACAACAGTCGCTCCAGTAGGTCCCGATATAGAACTTCCTATCTCCCCACTGTCACTTGAATCAGTAACTGCAAAAGCAACAGGAGATACTGAATAACTAGGAGGGCTACCAAGTTTTGCAGGTACATTTATACCACCATCAAGAGTAAGGAACCAGTGAGTTGCGTCAGCCTTAAAGCTACACCTAAGACCATCAAAAAATCCACTTGATTTCCCAAGGTCATCAGTATGAAAATCTCCTACAGGGTCTCCGTTTATGTCATATTCTTGGGCATCCCATGTTCCTACGTTTGGGTGGCTGGATGTATCGAATGTTCTTTTTTGGTAAACTGGTCCAGTTGTACTGGCGAATCGTATTGTTCCTTCTGGGGCAATCGGCTGGTTTGTATTTGCCGTTGTTATGGTCCAAGGGCTACTTCCAACACCGCCATAAGTTCCGTGATTATAGAATACATAAGTATGGCTCCAGTTCACATTGGAGATGTATTTAGTAAATGTAATCGTGGGTGGTGCTGATGGGTCCGATGGATAATCTGGATTAGGTCCTGTGTCAGTTTCCGTTAGTCGTATGTTCTGTGTTACAGCAATATTTATTTGTTTTGTACCACGTATGAAGTCAGCCATTCTGTACCTATCAGTAAACTTAAAAGCACGGAATGTAGGCGTGTCTATCGGTCTGGGATAGCCAATGCTATTTTCGTACTGAGGGATTACTCCGCTTTGTTCAATCCCTAGTAATGGGCTGGTTACACTTGCCATAATGTATGTATTGTACCACCAGCATAGGCGTGTCCCAATGAACCACCTGACCTTGTATTTGTAATCTCACTAACACCAGAGCCATCCTTTTCTACAATTGCTATCTGAAGATAAGCATGAGTGCTTGTGTCAGAAGGTACTGAAGCGGCAGTTGAAACCGTCACGACACTAGCAATTCCGCTAGCATTAACTGTTATGTCAATATAAACCACATCGCCATCGCTTGCTATTGAAAAAGTCGCACTAGTGTATGTAAGAGAGTTAACCTGCCCTGTTGCAACTGTTACGTTACTTCCAGTAGCCTTAGTAACAATAAAGGGCAATATTGTTGTAGCACCACCACCACCACCACCAGGATTATTTGCGGTTGCAACCTGCAATAAATCTTCTGAACCAGTTCCTAATGGAGTTGTGTCCACTTGAGCAGCATCAAAGAATAAGTCAGCTGTTGCTGACTGAATATCCTTGGCTATGTTTGTAGCCGCATTGTACTGTGTAGTAGGGTCCATTAACTAAATGTAGCAACTAAGTCAGCGTTAGCTGTAACAACAAAAGTAAAGGTTGTTCCTGATACTGTTTGAGCTACAGTATTAAGTGTTATTGAGTCAGGTACTGAGCCAAATGTATATGTTACTTCAGTTCCTTCTTCGTAGTAAGCGTTGCCAAGTGGAGTAACAGTGTGGTCACCGCCAGCAGAACCAGCCGCTGATGAAACAATCCTGTATCCAAATACAGCCTCGATTGACTTGTTACCTGTTATGTCAGTAAAGGTTTTAGAAAAACCATTTGTTGTGTCAGCTCTGTCTGAATCAGAAATAGTCTCGGCTACACCATCAACCTTTACGCTTACGATGTAGTGACCTGAATCAGGTACTGATTTGTACACTGGGTCATCACCGATAGTAAATTCAGAATATCCTTCTGGGAATGTTACTCCTCCAAACGAGCCAGATATTGTTCCGTTTAATGTAGCACTAGCATTTACAGAAGCACCAGCAAAAGTTACATTAGTCTTTAAGTAGTATTGAGTGCCAGGGGCAATATCAGTGCCGTCATTCTTGCGAAGGAATGGAACAACATTAGAACGATAGACTCCATTTGTA
>Ga0181395_1001229_pt1 | contig 10555 bp, 25 predicted proteins | sample 18SPOviralmetaG_FD_130124 | JGI IMG/M metagenome (GOLD analysis project Ga0181395, IMG submission 130124) | Marine viral communities from the oligotrophic San Pedro Time Series (SPOT) site, San Pedro Channel, CA, USA - 18 SPOT_SRF_2010-12-16 | ecosystem: Environmental > Aquatic > Marine > Strait...
CAAAGACTTTATTAAGATGATGATAGGATTGGGTGCGTCAGTAGGCGTTGTACTTGCTATCCATTATGTTATAGTCCCCAACGGACTATAATATGAGCTTGTTGTTGACTCGCTAAGTAATTGTATGGGAAAGTATGATTGTATCCTACCTTGGAATCATGTAAGAGTTTGGCAAACAGGTAAAGCCTGGCCCTGCTGTCAGTGGGTAGGCGAAGCACCAGACGACATGGATGTAAACAATGGTGATGTAATGCAACACCCATTGATGCAAGAAACCAGGGCTCGTATGTTAGAAGATAAGCCTGTTAAGGGTTGTAGTCGTTGTTATAGGCTAGAACGTGAAACAGGAACCAGTATGAGATTAGATGTCAATACTGGTATATTTGGAGGTATAGGACAAGATGTAGATAGAATGGTACCTGTACACAAAGACAGTGAACCTAAACTACGTTATTTAGAATTAAGTTTAAGCAATGCATGTAATAATAGTTGTAGAATGTGTGGACCTGCACTTAGCACACATTGGTATAAAGATGCCAAAAAATTAAATATGGAAATACCAAAAGGCATACAATATAATCCATTGAACAAAACCGATCTAAGCAATTTACGTTTTTTAAAACTACTTGGAGGAGAACCACTACTACACCCAAAAGAGATTATTAGTATTTTAGACCGTTGTGATTTACCTAAACTCAATCTTATGTTAATTACTAATACAACAAAACGACCAACTGAAGAAATTATAGATAGATTCAAACAACTTAACAAATTAACAATTACATTGAGTATAGATGCGTTTGGTCCTTTGAATGAATTTTTGCGTACTGGTAGTCATTGGGAAGAAGTTAAAGAAAACTTACACTGGTTTAGACAACAAGACTGGTGTAAAATTACAGTACATGGAGTTATTAGTATATACAATGTAAACTGTTTTATGGAGTTATACCGTTACTGTAGAAGTCTTGGTATATTTGCAAACTTTATGGTTATCGAAGGTCCAGAGTATATGAGACCTAGACATTTACCTCCACCGGTAAAACAACAACTGCTAGAGAAATACGAGAATGAAGAAAAACTTTCGTTTGTAAAGGATACCATTTACGAACTAAAACAACAAGGTACATGGCGTCATTTTAGAAGAGAGGATGTAACAATGAACAAACTGAGAAACGAACGTTTTGATGATTATAATCCTGAATTATCTCAAATGATTAGCTTGACATAACATTTTTAACATGCTAATATAGGATATTATGTTTTTAGATACAGAAAATATGACCGTCGAACAATTACTAGAAAAGCAAATTGAACTTAGACAAAAGCTCAGTCAAGCTCATAGTATGAATTTAGTAGGCCCTGCAGGTCAAATTCAAAATATGATTGAGCAAATAAGTATTGAGATAAAGGCTAAGAGTCAAATTGATGCGTTGAAAAAAGAACGAGAAAAAAGAATCGAAGAAGGTAAAGACTCCGAAGATGATGTATTAAATATCGGAGAGATAGAATAAAACAACATAGTTCAAGGGTTGACGGATTCAATGAAGTTGTTGTATACTGTGATACTGACAGAGTTTGGTGTATGGGTGAACAAATGGATCATCCTAAAGTATACTACACAATACCAGATGGCGGCGAAGCAGTATGTGGTTACTGTGATATAAAGTTTAGATTAAAAAAAGATGAAGATAAATTCAATGAATGAAATAGTAGTAAATGAAAATGATCTTGTTGAAGGTTTGCTACAAGGTAAAACTGTTAGCCGTATAGTTACGAAAGATACAGAAAAGATTGACAGTTACAATCACTTTTGTAGTTTGTTCAAGTTTAATGATGTTATAGATTATGAAACACCAGCAGACTCAAATGATAAGTACAGTTACAAGAATGCTGAAAACTGGTGTATGCCCGACGAATATAAACAGTTGAATATAATTGATCACTTGCTAAGTAAAACACAAAATGAAGAGCAGTATCAACGTGTAGTTGCAGAACTCGAAGAATTTGGAAAGCGAGATATGTTCCCAATGTTACAATTCCTAGTATATATGGTAGATCGATTGAGAAACAATAATATCATGTGGGGTGTTGGCAGAGGATCAAGTGTATCCAGCTACATATTATATTTGATTGGCGTACACAAAGTAGACAGCCTTAAATATGATTTAGACTACAAGGAGTTTCTAAGATGAGGAATAATATTAAGACTGCTAGAGGCTCAATAATCGATATGGCGGCGTTGGCGGCTAAAAATGAAACAACTAGAGCAGTTGGTAATGTGCCAATGAATGCTAGAGGTGATAGACTCAACGAAGATGGTACTGTAAAAGTAAAAGCAGAAGATATTGCAGTTGCACATCAGAACACAGTTGAGCCTCCGCAACAACAACCCATAAGTGATCCTAAACCAATTGAACAACCAGCAGTAAAACCTACTGCTCCACCTAAAGCAAAGAAATCCCAACCTGCTCCTGATCCTGAGATACCTAACTTAGAAGAACAGTTTAGTGAAGAGCCAGAAGCAATAAGTAAAATTACTCGCACAAGAGACGATGGAACCAAATACGTCGAAATCGAATATGACGACGGAAGCATTGAGACTCTCGAAATAAATGAGGAAGAATGACCAACATAAGCATAACGACCAGCCCTACTGGTCGTTCACCAGATAAGAAATACTTTTTTGGTGAACAAACCAAAGACTTAGATTTAACACGACCCAAGTTTAACAAGATAGGCAAAGGTGAAGACTTTGCTAATTTTTATGCACTTCTGCAAAGTCAAAAGAATTACTTAGATCCTATGAACTTTGAAACAGTAGGAACTAATTTTACACTACACACAAATGATGCACGTCACAAACAGTTTGTTTGGAATATGTTTAAGGTGACAGCCGAAGACCAAGAAGGCGACTGGACCATATGGCACAACACATCAATTGAAATGGAACCTAAAATATATGTGCATTTAGATAAGAAGATATTGCTAATTGCAGGTACAACATTTTTAGGTGAGATTAAAAAAGGTGTGTTCGGTATTGTAAGTTTTGAATTACCCAAGTTTGACAGACTGCCAATGCATTGCGGAGCATTTACATATCGTAAAACAACAAACCTAATGTTTGGATTAAGTGGCACAGGTAAAACAACATTATCAAGTGATCCTGAATATAAACTTATCAGTGATGACGAAGTTGTATGGAGCAACATGGGTATTAGAATGGTCGAAACAGGTTGCTATGCTAAAAGCGAAGGCTTAACACCTGAGACACACCCAACTATTTTTAATGCAGTTGAACTAGCAAGGCGAAGAGGAACACTAGTTGTTGAAAATCCTGATGCGGCAAATGCTAGACTCAGCTATCCAATTAGTTGTGTGGAAAATGCTTATCACAAACGCAGTAACTTTAGTCATGCGGACAACATATTCTTTTTAACAATGGATGCAGAAGGAGTATTTCCTGCTATCAGTAGAATAAGTGGTGATGCTGTTAGACGTTTTTTTGAAACAGGATATACAAGTACTATGCCTGGAACAGAAGATGGCGTAACAGAAATTAAACGTACACTTAGTCCTTGTTATGGATCACCTTTTATGCCTAGAAGTGTACAAACATATAGTGACATGTTGATGGACAAAGTTGAACAACATGGCAGTAATGTATTTTTAGTAAACACAGGAATGAATCCAGAAACAGGAGAACGTTTTGCATTGGACTTTACTAGAAACACAATTAAACAATCGATACTCACAGAGTATCCAATGAGAGATACAAGCGAAACAGTTTTAGAAACACTCGAACAAATTATAGAAGGAGCATAATATGAAACTTAATGGAACCACAATAGGTGTAATTATCTACCCTGCAATATATTTTGCTATGATAGTAACACTCTTTATAATTTTACCAATGACTGCAAAAGCAGATTCTTTATATGTTGATCATTACAAAATTGATCAACTACAAGCAAGCGGCTGGGTTATTCCTGTAACGACTGAAATGCATATCTTAGATTTACAAAGAGCTATCGAAAAACTTACAACTGAAGGTTGGGTAATACCTAACGAACTACTAGAATCATTTAGATATCAGTTAAATTATGTTAATGCTGGTAAACCATCACAATAGGAGAACACAATGAAAAACATTAGAGCAGTTAGACACAGTGTATTAGGGTTTTTTGTTAACCCTCCCGGCGAAGGTCGAACTAAAGGTGGCATCATTACACTAGATGATGATGGTGACCAATCAGGAATTAAAACAAGATTCTTTGAGGTACATAGTGTAGGTTCAGACAATGAAGTTACAAATGATATCAAAGAAGGTGACCTAGTTGCAGTTGCACATGGTCGCTGGAGTAGAGGGTTTGATGTAGATCACCCTCAAGGTAAAAAACTCTATGCACTTGATCCTAAGGACATTATGGGGATATGGACTGGTGACAGAAGTGTGTTGGAGTATACAACACGTTAACGGAGAAAGTAATGAGTAATGTAGTAGACTTTCCTACTGGTTTGAAGTACAAAGTACTTTTTAACTTGCCAACAGGCAAAGTATTGAACATTAATAAAGGCCCTGACGATGATTTTGATGTTACAATTTCAGGTGGACATGGAGAAGCAGTTGTACCAGCAAGTGGTAAAACTGGAGCAAGTAACAAAATACAAAAAGTATTTCCTACATGCGAAATCGTAGAAGTAGAGCCCATACACTGATGTTTAAGGCGCACTTAGAATATATCTATCATATAACATGTTCTAAGTGCAAAGCCTACTTTACCTATGCAACAATGAAAGAAAAAGAATGTATCGATAGAGGACACTGGTTTTGTCCTCGATGCGGTGTAAAAGGATCGATTAAGGTAGAAAAAGATATATGATTAGAGTATTTTTGTTTACTTTGTTTTTTCCTTTATTGGCATTTGCAGATGCACGAGTAAATGAACTACAAGCACTTATACCAGGTATGATAGATTTTATTACGAGCAGAGGTGTAAACTCCTATAATGGAGCACCTTATCCTCAAATATATATTGTAAATGAACAAGAGATTTGCACAGGTGCATATGGCAAACCTATGGAAGTTTGTGACATTGCAGGATACTACAATGATGATACAAACGAAATTTTTATTAGGAATAAACCAACACAACATATGAGTGAAGATAGATTTCAAGAAGTTGTACTGGTACATGAACTTGTACATTTTTTACAATACCATGATGGTACATGGCAAAAAGTTACATGCAGACAAGAACTAGAACTGCATGCCTATGAAATACAAGATGCTTATGTAGACTTGTATGGTATTGATCCTGAACAAAAAATAGATCCATTATTTGGATTGTTAAGCAGTATGTGTCCAAGATCAAATCCTATGTTCTTTCATCAACAACATTTACACGGAGGTGACTAGTGTATTTTGTAAGTGCTCCTTTTGGCAATTATCTACAGTATACAAATTTTTTAAGTGGCAACCCAATAATAAGTGTAACCGGAACATTTACACTAAAGCCACGCCCTGGACTAGCAAAACAGATTATCAAAACACTTAGATATACTAAAACCGGTTGGCGCAACGCTCTAGGTTTGCGTAACCCAGGAATATTTGAAGGAATAGATGCTACTGCACCACGCAATGTAATGAGTATTGCTAGTTTACAACCAAATGACTGGAAGGCACTATATGAGATAGTACCCAAACATATGAATTTGGAACTTAACATAAGTTGTCCAAACGTAGATGAACATCCAAATTTAATAAAAAGTTTTGCAAAAGATGAACGCAAATGGTGTATTGTAAAAGTACCACCAAATATAACAAACAAACAACTTGACAAAGTAGTTAAACTAGGCTATAATCAAATACATGCAAGCAATACTGTTCCGACAGCGAAAGGCGGACTTAGTGGTGATGTAATTGTACCACATACTTTGAGAATACTAGAGTACATAAAAAGCACACATCCTCATGTTGAAGTTATTGCAGGCGGCGGTGTAAAAGATAAAGATAGTGCTAATAGATATCTAGATGCTGGAGCAGATCATATTAGTTTAGGTACGGTGTGTATCACACCTTGGAGAATAAAATCGATAATAGCATAAATGAAAACTTATAGACGCATAATTAAAACTTGTACCTGGCAGTTGTTAGGAGTTGTATGGTTCATGAGCTATGCAGTAGCTACTGGAGGTGACTTATGGTATACACTTGGATTATCGTTAGCAAGTATTCCTGCAGGAAGCGTAATGTTTTATTGTCATGAATGGATTTGGGAAAAAGTAAAATGAAAAACTGGACTAAAAATTCTCCATATAGAAATAAACACAAAGATGAAATTGCTGATATATTTTATGAACAATTTAAAAAGCACGGTGTAAAACTTCCAGAAACATATACTGAGCAAGAATTAATTGACTTAAACCCAGAAGTTCCTGTATACTTTACTAAACAACATATGAAACTGAAGGACAAAAAATGAAAGACATTTGGGTAGAAAAATACAGACCTAAAACTGTTGAAGAATATGTGTTCAAAGATGAAGCACAAAAGCATCAGGTTAAACAGTGGATTGCTGATGGAGGTATTCCACACTTGTTGTTTAGTGGCAGTGCTGGTACAGGCAAAACAACACTAGCAAAAGTTTTGATAAATGACTTGGGTGTACAAGATGCTGATGTACTGTTAATTAATGCTAGTAGAGATAATGGTGTTGATCTTATCAGACGCAAGATCACAAACTTTAGTGAAACTATGCCTTGGGGTGATTACAAAGTAATACTACTTGATGAGGCTGACTATATCAGTGCAGAAGGTCAAGCGGCTCTGCGTGGTGTAATGGAACAGTATCATATGAGTGTGCGTTTTATACTTACTTGTAACTATCCAAACAAAATTATTCCAGCATTGCACAGTAGATGTCAAGGCTTTCATATTACAAGTTTGGATACCAATGAGTTTACTGCTAGGATTGCAGAGATACTGATTGAGAATCAAGTTAAGTTTGAATTAGAAACATTGGATAGTTTTGTTCGTGCAACATATCCAGACTTGCGTAAAACTATTAATAGTATACAAATGGCTGTAGTAGATGGAGAACTAGCACAGCCAGAAAGCAGTGATATGGACACAGGCTGGCGTATTAAGATGGTTGAGATGTTTAAAGCCAAACAAGTACGTGAAGCAAGAAAACTAATTATTGCAAACTGTAGAACTGATGAGTATGAAGATATGTTTCGTTGGTTGTATAAAAATGTTGAGCTGTTCAGTGACAACGAAGACAAGCAAGACGAAGCAGTTGTTGTTATAAGAAATGGTATGGTAAAGCATACACAAGTTGCAGATCCAGAGATAAATCTCTCAGCAACACTTATCGAATTAAATACTATCTAACACAATATATAGTGATTATTTGATGTTTTAAATACACTCTACTACTATATTTTGTGGTACTTTTTACGCATTGTCCATGTAGCTGTAATAGGATATAATTTATAAAATACGTCTAGTGGAAGACTTTTAGTTAGTTTAATTCTATCCCAATCACCTTTTGGATGATTCATCCAATCAACGTGATAACCATCCGGATATTTGTTTACAAATTCTTCTTCGTAAACTTTATGGAATAAACGCTTGTATCTATCGTGATCCAATGTAGCCTGCAATAATGCCTATTAGTCCTGTGAGTGCCATCTTCATTAGTGTAATTACACTTTCATCAACTGGTCTGTTCTCTTGTAATGCCACATAATAATCTCCTACTATTATGAGACCTAATAACGCAAGAACACCTGCCACAAGCACTACGATAATTAAATCTTTTAAATTTTTTATCACTAGTGTACTCCTCTGTCAGTAAGTATTTACCTACTTTTTGTTACTGTTATATAAATCAAATAGTGTACGAACCTTCTCTTCGAGGACATCTATTCTGTTATACATTTTGGCTAACACTATTACAAGAGAAACAAAAGCAAAAGCGATAGGCCATATCTGTGTTAATACGTCGAGATCCATTTGTACAATCCCCAATCATAAAATCAAACTCTATTCTATTTACAAAATTTTATCGTTGATTAAGTGGGTATTTACTATTTTTTATTTTGTTGTTCGAAGTATTCGTCTTTTGACATTTCTGTATTAAGAGCTTGTCCATTTGCTCTTGGTCTACTTACTCTGTGAGGATTTGCACTAATCCAATCGTCTTGTACTTGCTTGTTTCGTTTTTTATTTTTATAAAATGTACTAAATCCATGAAACCTAGCAAGCATTAGTTGCGGACCATTACATGCTTGTATCAATGGACTAGTTTCATCTAACGTATCAGTTAAACTTGTATTCCTGTGTTTTATACTCATACTCTTTACTCACCATAAATTAGTGTTTGATCTTTATTAACATAAACAGGTTTGCAATATGCAGTAGCTCTGTGTTCAGCTGGAACACCTCCATACCTTTTTACAATTCTACTTGCATACCAATTGCATGTATTGATGCTGGCAAAATACATTGGGTTGGGTTGTTTTTGTTCACCTATTAATAATACAAGTAGGAAGACATGTCCCATATTTTATATCACGCCTCGAGAGTCCAAAGCTAGCCAACCAAAGAAACCTATCATTCCTAATATTGTTAAAACTGCAAATCCTATAGCAACCCATTCAATAACTTTTTGCCTATATTCTTCCTGTGCATATATTGCTTCTTGCCGCTTTTTACGAATGTTAGCTTCTGTTTGTATTAGTTCTTGCCAAGCACTAGGTCCTCTAGTAAAACTGATGATGTTGCGGAGTTCTTCTCGCATATCTTCAGCTTTCTTTTTGGCTAAGAAGCTATTCATAGCTTCTTCTTCAACACTTCCACTTGCGAATAGTTTTTTAAATAGTGGCGGGTTTTTAGCATACTCATCAGCTTTTTTAATATCTGACACTGCACCCATCCATCTACCTAAATCACCCGACATACTTTCTATATCGCGACCCATTTGGAAACCTTTTTTAATCACAGAAAAAGCCGCCGAGGCCGTCGCTACCGCTGATATTGGATCAATCATTTATTTTTTGCTCACTCTAACTGTACTAAGTTGTACTATACATATTTAATGGTGAATCGGTAGATAATTTAGTGAGTATTTAATTGAAAAACAAGCAAATAAAAGGTTGACAACAAGACATCTTGGTGTTATAGTGTATGTATAAGTTAAACAAACAAGGAGTTGAGTATGTGGACCAACAATAATTTAGAGACAGTTATAGACGCTTTAAATGAAATGATTCCGTTTCAAGGGTCAGTTCCAAACATCAACAAAAACAGATGTTTAGAACGATTTAGAACTGCTCAAAATGTTGTATATGATATATTCAATAACGGACTTGGTAACCGAGGCAAACAGTTAAAAGTGCTTAAACTTAAAAAACACGACCTTGCACTTCCAGAGTATTATGGAAACAACGGTTACTACGCAGGTAATTGGGACCAAGTAAAAGAAATGGTTGAACCTGCTTTTGAAAAAGTGATACTAGATGCCGCCAAAGAACAGGGCATTAAGTTGAACCTTATTCCTAGTGCTGAAACTGGTAAATTAGAATTAGAGGCGGCTTAATGGCTTTCCCAAGCGAAGTAATTAATACTGAGAATCATCCTTTTGTAGGAATTGTTTGGCCCGTTACGGGTAGTAAAGGTGATGAGTATAGTGTAGAGATGACAGACCGAGGATTTGAATGTGACTGTCCAGCTTATCGTAAATGCAAACATATAAAGAGTGTGGAGGAGAAATTATGCAATTAAAAACCGCAATTAAAGTTTTAGAACGTAGAGCTCAGTTTTACGGCAAAACATTGGAATGGTTAGTTGATGCTATGGACAACCATATGGATGAAATTATGCGAGTTGAACAAGCATACACAGTTTACAAGAAAGCGATGTAATGACCCCAGTACTTTATATACTGATGCGTACTGGCTTGGACAGTATGAATCCAGGTAAAGCTATGGCACAAGCTAGTCATGCCAGCAATGCTTTCGTAGCAAAAGTTTTTGCTATGAATGAAACGTCACACAACGATAACTTATATCATGCATGGAATGACGAAACTCCGCAAGGGTTTGGTACTGTGTTGGTTTTGGGTGTAACAGAAAGTCAAATGCGAACCGCAGTTGAAGTTGCAGACCAATGTGAATTTATGAGTGACATAATACATGATCCCACTTACCCAATACAAGATGGCGACACAACACATTTTATTCCCTTGGATACTTGTGCATATGTATTTGGTGACAAAGATGATGAAATTCTGCAATCAATATTAGGTAACTTTGAATTGCATTATTAGGTTGACATATCCTACGAATATGTTAAATTAACTATATTGGTCGAGTATGACCGTTAACTTTATGGACAGGATGTCCGCTTAAAAAGGAAATATAAATGAACTACGCACAAAAGATTAACAGTCTTTACGAAGTGAACACGAGTAACTTTGTAACACTGCAAGAGCGATTAGAAAAAGCAATCGCAAAAGCCCCTCAATTCAAAGCACAATTAGAAGCAGTAGTA
>Ga0181395_1001232_pt1 | contig 10550 bp, 18 predicted proteins | sample 18SPOviralmetaG_FD_130124 | JGI IMG/M metagenome (GOLD analysis project Ga0181395, IMG submission 130124) | Marine viral communities from the oligotrophic San Pedro Time Series (SPOT) site, San Pedro Channel, CA, USA - 18 SPOT_SRF_2010-12-16 | ecosystem: Environmental > Aquatic > Marine > Strait...
ATTGTCTTCATTTTATAATATGTTTATTGTAAATAATTTTCCACAAACAATACCTAGAGCACCGAAAGACACTAAAAGTATTAATCCTAACCATGAACCCCTAGTGGCTCTTTTTGAGTTCATAGCGAAAGCTAAATAGTAGATGGCCGCGAAACCAAACAAACTAAAATTATCCCCCACACTGTTTCTATGGGGACTAGTGAATATAACCAATACTGAACCTAAGAAAGCTTGCATAAAAGGGAATAAACAGGCTAAAAAGATAGTATAGGGTTTCTCGAAGTTAATCTTCAACCAGTTCGTAAAGATTCTTGTTCGACTAGCTAAATTTTTCTTAGTGAACTTAATTTTTTTTCTCAATAATCTATATCTAATGAATAATCTAAACATCTTAATTTAACATTGATTTTATTATTTCTGAAACTAATTTATTATCCGCTTTACCCGAATGTTCTTTATTAAATCTACCCATCATTTGACCTATGTTTGGTATACCTTCACTTACATATCCAGCCACAATACCTCTAATTTGTTCCTCAGACATTAGTTTTGGTAGATAGTCTTCGATATACGTTAATTCAAGTAGGGATTGTTCTGTATTTGTTTGTTTAAGTGATTTTTCTAATTTTTTTAATACCTTTAAAACATTCCCATCGGTAGAATCTATACCTCTACCCTCCTGTAACTGTATCTCACCTTTAACCACACCTAAGAAATTTTTTTTATCCATATCCTTAGCTTTAAAAGCTTCCATAAAATCACTATTAATTCTTTCTTTTAAATTACTCTTCATCATAACCCATTTTTTCCCATAACTCTTTTAATATTTCATGTCCACCTCTTGTGTGTTCTATCTCACTCAACATTGAGGTAAAGATTTGGTTTTCATTCACCAACTCATCGTTAGCTTGATTTAACAAATCTATATCTTCATGTAATGACTTAATACTATCAGACATAATCTTATTATTAGACTGACATTCTGTTAATTCAGTACTAATTTTATTTTTAGCTTTTGAATTACTATTTGAATGGAGAATATCACCAACTATAACAACTAATATTGATATTATTATCCCTATTAATAACAATTTTTTCATAAATTTAATTTATTTTTAACTCTTTGTGATATAGGAATAGAATCTCCTTGTTCATCTATTCTAACAAAAACCATATTAGTTGATAAAATTAAAGTTTGGTGACCATCATAAACACTATGACTCCTCGCTTCCAATTTTAAAGTTAGACTAGTTTTACCAATCGACACAACTTCACCATAAATCTTCAATAACTGACCCTCTTTAGCAGGCTTATTGAATATACACTCATCAATAGCTTTGGTAACCATTCTAGGTGTATCACAAACTTCGGAAGCAAATCCTGCACCAGCGGCATCCATCCAAGCCAAAAGTTTCCCACCAAATAAATTACCATGAAATCCTAAATCCGACTTCTTAATTGGGTGTGTTGTTATGTGTTTCATTTTATCTTTCATTCCTATGTTTGTTAATAGTATAATTTTTTTTAAATAAAATCAACCTATAATTTGGGTTATTTAATATTTTTACTTATATTTGTATTGTTAATAAAAATAAACCCTTAAAAAATTTTAAAAATGGAAATAGTAAAATTAAGAAATTTAGAAATCCCCCAACAAGTTTTAGTACCAATGAAGACTAACACCATGTTAGATAGTTTTATATCTGATAGAGGTGGTTTGTTACCTTCATGTATATATGTTGTTGTTGGCGGAGCTGGGAGTGGTAAAACTTCTTGGTCTATTGATACTATTCACAAACTTCAAAATACTAATCCAGAAAAAAAGTTTTTGTATATATCTGGTGAACAAGATGAGATTGATAACTATGAGTTATCACAGAAGTTACCTGGTTTAGCAGACCTAAGTACATTATATCTAGCAGGATGTCAAGACCCAAAGAAGGTTTTAACGGATGTTTTGGAACAAGGTTGGGACTGTGTTCTTATGGATAGTTTGGAAGTTGTTGCTAGTAGAATAAGAACAACAACAGGTATGAACCAAAAAGAAAGTTCGACTTGGGTAATGGATTTAATGTTTAAACACAAGAAAGGTGGTAACTCTTCCAATATATTTACAACTTTTATGGTTATACAACAAGCAACAAAAGGTGGTAACTTTAAAGGTGACTCATCTATTGAGTTCGATACTACAGGGATGTTATATGTTAGATATGATGAAGATGAGGGTAATCGTTACTTAAGTTTTAGTAAGAATCGTAGAGGTTCTAATAAAATCAAACAATACTATAGATTATCTAATGGTAGAATGCAGTACATACCTAGGGTAACACAAAACGCTTTTGTAGCACAAGAAGAAATTGTATCGGATAGAAGACCGAGGGATTATAGACATTCTTTCTTAACTAGATAAGATATAATGGGGGTTATTAACCCCCATTTTTTTTTAACGGTTAAATGTTTTAGTTACATCACCATTATCCCAAATTAAGAAAACCACACCTTTAGTTTCTATACTAATTTCTTGTCCCATTTGGTTATATACTTTAACCACTTCTTTTCTTTCTGGTTTAATATTAACAGATATGGGGTGGAAGGTTTCACTATTACCATCATAATCTGTTTGTTTTAACCTATAATAAGACACACCAATGTGTGGTTTTTCATCGACCACCCTATAATCTATTTGTGTGTTACAATTACCACACCCTGGTACTTTAGTAAACTCTTCCCATTCGTAACCATCAATACTAGTTTCTACTGTAAAATAATCGTTTATAATTTGTGAAGCAGTACTCCAAACAATATTAACGTATTGATTATCGATTAATTCTGCGTCAAAAGAAAGTAATTCTATTGGTAAAGCGGAACCACCAAAATTAAATCTCATGTTGGGTCTATAAGAATTTAGATAACCACTTATAGATGGCATTGACCCATCATCATAATTATAAACCACAGTATTAGTTTTAGATGTATATCTGAATTCCGGATAACTATTTGAGTAACTACCATCATTATTAATAACTTTCACAATAATACTTCTAACACCATCATAGTTAAACACACTAGATAATATTATTTCATTCCAACCAGTCACCCAGTTAATAGACCCATCATAAACTTTAACCCAACCATCCCAAGGACCATTACCATCTTCGGGACAAGTACCATTAGTAAATTCAACTTCGTCAGTATAACCAACCCACACTTGTTGATTATTCATTGACATAGACACACTATTAGTGACTTCCCAACTTAGTCTATCAACAGTGAAAGGTTGATTCCCTAAATCATTAGAACTATAAAGTGCTGCCGACCAACTATAATCATAATACCCAAACGCTGGTACTCTATTAGATGAAGTGGAAGAATAATCTACACCTACTTGATAATAAGAAATATTATTACCTACACCACCATTACCAACAGGTGCTTCAGTTCTCTTAATCATTACTCTAGTACATGTTTGATTTGCAATACAATCATACTCAGTTAAATGAACATATAACACCCCATCATAAGTCGCGGTATAACTTAAATAAGATGTATAACCAGCACAACCAGTGTAATCATCGTTAAAAGCAACTAAATTTCCACTACCATCAAATAGAGTTAATTGAGTATCATAACTAGCTAAAACACCACCCTGACCATCACAAGTGGATAATTCATAAGTGTCACCATTAACAACATTTATTCTTATAACTTCTCCAGCCCAATTACAATTAGAAGCTGAACCCCAACTCCCAACTTGTGGGTCGTAAACTGTTGATGGGTAATAATTTGTGCCGTTATTGCATTGTGTTTTAGCGAATAGTGGTACTAATAATAATAATAGTACGAGTAGTAACTTTTTCATATCTTTTTGTTTTTTTTTAGTCTTTTATTAGAATTAAGTGTAACTACGTAATGAGTATTACAAGTTTACACTTATATATAAATATAAACACAAGCTTAAAAAAAGAAATGGTTGGTTTTTTACTTATTATATTGTGTCCCTTAATTCAGGTTCAATACCTGCGTCAGATGGTGACTTCTTAGCGTACTTTCTCCAATCAGACTCAAATTTACGTGTAGCTGGTTTTATTGAATTTAAATCACCTTCATACCACTGCTTTGGTATTTCTCCTAATGCACTCCATTTACTTTGGATTTGGTTGGTCTTGGTGATGTAAACACCTACAACTTCGTCTTTTACTAAATTATAATTTAGAACCCAAACTAATTGTTTAGGGTACATCATAGATGGTTGAGTAAAAAGAGCTGATTGTATATAAAGACCATAACCAGAACTATTTGAATTAGAATATTTCCAACCCTTAGACTCAATCTCTTCTATTTGTTCTATACACTCATCATAACCACCGTCTTCTAAATATTCTTCCGCATCATCTAAAAATTTATTAAAAGCATATTCTACATCATCTTCAGAACCTTCTGTACCATACTCATCGTACCACCATTGGTCCCAATCAGTACCAACAAGAAAATCCATTGGTACACTGTTTTCTAGAAAACCTAATGGTGTTGGGTTGCTGTTGGAAGCCATGTAACTACCATATAATTTCATAGGTACAATAATATTAAATACATTATAGTATCTAGATGCTTCGATTTCAATACCTGTTTTTTGTTGCCAATCGTCAATAGCGTCAACAATCGATTTCCATCTATTTTGAGTTACCGCAGAACCCATCGCATATAAAATTTCATCACTAGCTGTTTCCAACTTACCCTTTAAAGTTGGGCATTTTAACAAAGCAAAATAATCATTAAACGAGTCTTCTTGTATGGGTTGAAGTGGGTTCTCTATATTAGGGTTTAATGTTCTAACAATATTAGCTAACCTTTGTCTTTGGGTATCATCCAATTGATGACCAAAATAATTAAATTCATCATAGTCATATTCGTGATAATCACCATCACCAGCAGAATAACCATGTTGTAGTGCTGATTCTATGTAATGCCAATCGTACTCACCTATTACATTTTGAAGGGCTTTTGGTCCGTCATAATTACTTGACATATCTAAGTGGTAATAAACGGCATCATCGGTGAAACACACTTCACAATCGTAATCATTACGACAATCATCAAAACATATGTTGTTTTCATTGAAATAAGCGTCACTTCCAATATCGGTCCCTGTGTCATTAATCCACCCAAAGTCATCTTGTTTTTCTATTTCCTCACGAAGTATTTTATTAAATTTTAACATCTTAAATATAAATATCTACTTATTTGGTAGTTTTGATATTTAAATCAAATCTTTTAAAGGCGGTATAAATATTCCAAATACAAACAGTTAATGAATGTAGTATTTCAGGTATAGCTAAACCTTCAAAAACTGTCACAAATGTTATGGGTAGTAACATCATAACTATTGAGAATATTAAATGGGTGAACCATTCTCTATATAACAATATTTTTCTGTTTAAATAAGCCATTGTAAATATTGAAAATGGGTAAGCGAAAAAATATACCCAAGCTGGTATGTCGTGTAAAGCTTCATACTCAATATTAAAACACCCAACTAGAAACAAACAAAAGGCTACCAATGAAAACATTATATAAGGTATTTTTTTGTATTTTAATCTAACATGTTTTTGTATGAATAACATATTATTAATGAATATAGATACGGATAATAATATTACGATTGAATTCCAAGCCCAATTATATTCATAGTCATCTCCACCCCAATAAGATAATTGTATCTCTTCTAAAGCTAACCCAGCATTTTTCCAACAAAATACCATCACTATTAAAAATAGTATTATAGATATTAGTGTTTGGGTTCGCCTAACAAGGCGCACCAAGTTATACTTAGGGTTTGTCATTTTTTTATTATTTTAAAGAAATTTATTAACTTCTTCTACTAAATCTTTGGAACTTGTCACACCTGGTTTTCTCCAGACTACTTCACCGTTTTTAAATATAACCATTGTAGGTACAGACCTAATATTATATTTCATTGAGACATCCCTGTTGTTATCAACATTTACTTTTAATACTTTAGCTTTCTCACCTAAAACATTTTTTGTTTCTTCAACAATGGGTGACATTGTTTTACATGGACCACACCAAGTAGCGAAAAAATCTACTAGAGTTGGTGTGTCTGAATTAATTATAGTGTTAAAATCGTTCATCTATATATAAATATTATAAAATCTTTTTTAAAAGGTCTATTTTATTTTCTTTTATTGGGAATTTCAATTTATCGAAATCCCATAACATATCTTTCTTTTTAGTGTTACAACCATGGCAAGACACAACTAGATTATCTTCATTTCTTTTTAAATCCTCATACTTAGATTTGGGGTAAAAATGGTCTATGGTTGCTACGTTATTGAAATTAACTTTTTGGCACCACTCGTAGATTATTAAATCTTCTTTACCACAATACTCACATTTAAGTTCTTGTTCTTCTTTTAAAACTTTTTTTAAAAACTCTGTATTGAATTTTAATTGTTCCCATTTTTCTGGACTTTTTTTAGCCCAAAATGGGGTCTCATTTTTGCACTTCATTTTTCACCCGCACTAACTCATATGTCCACCCACTATCTGAATTCTCATTTAAGACATTTATTAGGTTTTTAACAATATTTTCATGTTTAACCTCTAATATTTCACTTTGACCATTGGTTAATAGTACGTGAGTTTTTTTACCCCTACCGTTCACCATAACCTTTTTAACCATAAAACTATCTTCTCTCATCTTCTATTAATTTTTTAATTTAAAATAAATCTTCTAACTCTTTTGGTACATCATCAGCAATGTGTTTTTTAAACCATCTCTTAATCACTAAAATTATTTTTTGAACCATACTATCTTTCTCACCTTTTTAATGTTTTCTATGGTTAATTCAAAATCTTCAGTAATAGTATCATGATGATAACAACAATAATTATACCCATCTGAATCCACTATATGTTCATGGAAACTAACTTCATGTTCTATACTACCCTTAAAAGTTTTTTCACCTTTAATTTTATAATCCTCAACTATTTTACACGAACTTAAAACAATTAATAATAAATATGGTAATATCTTGATATTGTACAACATTATTTTTTCCATAAGTTAATTATATGAAAAAAATTTTAATTAGGAAATACCCTAGAAAGGAAATTGTAGTTGATTTGGGTTTTCTGAACCTTTATCAGTATTGGTTGGTTGACTATTTTTTTGTGGTGACTTGTATTGTTGGTATGTTGGTTTTTTTCTGTTGTGTACATACCTCATCTTATCAATACGTTTAATAATATCTCTACCACGTTTGTTAAAATATTTTTCGGTGTAATTTAAAAAGTCTACAACATTTTTGAACTTCCTAAAAAATGGGATATCATATTCCGTAATTAGTTTTGTCCAAGACTCCTGTAAACCTTTAGCTGGTAAACCTTTTTTATTTAAATAACTAGAGGCTTTGAAATTCATTATTTTTTTAGCGGTTCCTCTGTAGTCACCACCTAACGAAGAGTTGTCGTATTCATTTTCTAAGTAAGCTGGTGTTTCTAATTTAGAACCTAGATAATAATATCTTATTATTGGGTGCAACATTGGACTCAGTTTATAAGAACCACCTAACACTAACTTTTCAAAGTCTGGTGTGTATATGTTTTTAATCTCCCAACCAGTTATTAATGGTGGTGCTCCTTTACTCATTCTATTCCAATCATCAAAAGCGTGTTTGATTTCATGTATTAAAGCTGAACCCCCAATACTTGACATTGGCATGTTTAAATAAACAACATACTCACCCTTATCGTTGTAACCAGATTTTCTGTGGTCATACTCAATTCTGGTAGAGTTATTAATAACCCATTTATCTACACTAAAATCTTTATATTCTTTTGGAAAATCCTTTCCGTTGATTTCTATTTTATCTATTTTAGGTGTTTGGTAATAACTCCAACCACTATAATTTTCTTTCATGTAGTAATCCCAACCATCATTGTGATATGAATCAACATCATCACTAACAGCTTTCACTAAATCATATTCTTCATTGTAAAAAGACCCATCAGATAAAATGTGGTCTTCAACCATCTCTTCGATACCATCTCTATATTGTTCTGGGAAGTCAAAACCATCCCAACTAGATATTTCAATCGTACCTTTTTCAGTAAATTGTACTTCTATAATCACACTTTTTATAGCTTCTTCTATACCAGGAAATTCTTCCTTTACATCAACATTAGCTTTTAGTTCGTGACCAGATACAATAGCTGTATAAAATTTATTCCCCTCAGTATCAACGAAATAATCTGAGTTAGGGAAAACATCTTCGTCATTATAAGACCAAGAATAACTTTGTGGTTCTCGTTGTGGTTGTGGGTTTTCTTTTTGATGTTTTTCTTTTTCTTTCTTCACATAATCATCTACATATTTTTCAATGACATCTGCCCATCTACGAACTTCAAATGAAATTCCGGCAGCTTCTCTGATGATTCTTTGTATAGAAATCCTTTTACTCATATGTAATAAATATCTTACTGTTCGTTAATATCATTATTTCTTTTAAATAAGTCTACTCTGATATTATCTATCAAAGTCCTATCTAAAATATCAAATAAATTAACCCCTTTATATCTGATTTCAGATATATCAGTAAAATACCTAGTTTTATCATCAGCTAAAGTATGGGACTTCAGATTATATAAAACATCGAAAACAATTTCTTTAGAATTTAATTTAGTCTTGTACTTTGTCGTCTTCATCTTCTATTTTGTCAGCTTTCTTCAAACCAATCCCAGCCTTCTCTTTAATCATAGAAGATATCGACTCCAACATTTCAGGTGTTAAACCTTGTTCTATAGCAACATTAGAAGCTTTAAATCTAAATTCATCATTTAATGACCCAATAGATAAATTGAAGTCTGAACTATGTATAATACTACCTAAATCACTTAAATACATATAGGAACCACTCCTTAATTTTCTGAAAATTTTAGTTTCTTTTTTATTTTCCATCTTTGTTTTTTAATATATTTATTATTCTTTTTAATTTACTTTTTTTCTTTTTGGTTGGTCTTTTAGTTATTTTCATGTCATCGGTAATAATAATATTACCTATATGGATGTTACATGTTGAATGTTTGTTACCACCTTTAAAGTTTAATTTAATTCTATTTATATCTTCTCTATCAGATTCTATGTTTATACTATCAATATTTTTTGGTATTATATTCAGACCTCCTCTATCAAATATTACCTCAAAATAATTACTCAAGTCGTCTACATTGTCCTCATCTATTTGATAAAGTACTTCTTCGGGTTTAACCCAAAAACTTACTTGTGCTCCATCATGTAAGACCTCATAAGAACCATTAGCCATAAAGGACTTTGGTAGATTGACTATTTTGACTGTTCTTCCGTCAACCAATTTTATTCTATCACCTTTATCCATAACTCAATTATAAGTACATCTATTTAATATATCAATGGTAAATAATTTAAAAGCAAATAAAAACCCCCCAATAAGGGGGGTTTGTTTTAGAGCGGGTAGGTCGGATTCGCACCGCCAACTTCTAACTGGATGCTAAACGTTTTACTTTTAAACTACACCCGCAAGTATGGTGGTTTTACCCACCATTATATATTGACAAACTTTCGAGTTTCTTTTTTATAATTAAGATTTCAAGTTTGGTGTTACTTTTATCTTCTTTCTTTATGTAAACTCTGTTGTTTGATTACACTTTAATACTACTAACAATTAATTGATTTGTCAACAGCTTTTTAAAATTTTTTAATAATCCATTATAAAATTCTCAATAAAAACTTCTAATTTATGGACATCCTCCGAATATAAGTCAATATCTAAATCATAGTCTTCCATATAAAAACTATTTATACTAACAGTTATATATTCGTTAACTATATCATGTTCTGGTGGTTGATAATAGTCACCTGGGTCTGATATAACGTTAAAACTAAAGTCGATATCAAAACAAACGCTTAATATACTATCATATTTTTCTATATAAAATTCAGCTTCTAAAGAATCTTCATTAAAATAATTATCATCGGCACACTCAACCATTTCATCTCTTGTGATTGGTATACAATTAACACAATCTATTGTTTCACTATTTAATAAGTCGAAGATAATATCTTCATTTATTTTTTTAAATTGATGTGGGTGTAATTTTTTCTTAATCATTAAGTACCTTTATTTATGTCTGATATGACAAAGTTTAAAACTTGTTTCACTATTTTTTGGTTCCAATAACGTGTTTGTTGTTTTGATTTTTTTTGACCGTAGTTTATTTTAAAATCATCCCCTTCTTTCTCGACATTGGAAACAGTTCCCGAATTTAATAAAATTTTTTTAATTACACCTAATAAGTCATCAACTTTTTTTTCATAATCTTCATCAGATAGGAAATTCTTTTGTGTTTCTTCGTCTTCGTAATTATCAGCAAAGTTGACACAAAACTGTAACATTGGGTCTTGTTCTGGTTCAGTAGGGTTTTGTTTTTTAATCAAATCTTTTTCTGAAGATACAACACCTAATAATCTAGGTATTAGAGTTTCTATATTAAAA
>Ga0181395_1001237_pt1 | contig 10533 bp, 13 predicted proteins | sample 18SPOviralmetaG_FD_130124 | JGI IMG/M metagenome (GOLD analysis project Ga0181395, IMG submission 130124) | Marine viral communities from the oligotrophic San Pedro Time Series (SPOT) site, San Pedro Channel, CA, USA - 18 SPOT_SRF_2010-12-16 | ecosystem: Environmental > Aquatic > Marine > Strait...
ATCCTGTGGTCTTTGTAATGTGCCTTTTGACTGCACACTGGACAATATTGCGTTTTGTTCCTCAGTTGATTGTAAACTTATGAGGCTTCTTCTTGCTATCTGGTACAGGGTTGTTAGTTAAAATGAATAAATAGTGATATAATTTCTCAAAATCTTTCAGTTGTGAGTTTCGTGTATTAGGAACACAAATCATGTAGGATGATTATAAGAACGGTCATGCTAGATATAAGTTTAGACACAGCAGATAATATCCTTCAGTTGGCCGGTAGGGCTTGAGGTGGGATAAAGTGCGGTTAGGGAAGAGTCCATCATAGATAGCGGGTCTTGCTGGCGGGGGCACATCTAATAAGAGCAGGCAACCAACATTTCTACGCTTGATATGCCAGACTTCTTTGACCAAACTTATTTCTCTGAAGACTGTACTTGTGACAGAGATGATAGAAGTTGTGACTTTCATCAAAATGAAGCACCTAAACATTCTGAAGATATTGTGACATCAATCCGACAGGTTGAAATCAATCAAAGTTTTCCACGTCGACCACTTCATGAAGATTTGATCCCCATGATTGAATATCGCATCAAGTTACTATCAAATAATGATATTATTTTGAAGCCTGGTCAAATACAGGAAGTCCAAACGAACGTGATTATTAAACGGAAGTGTGGAAATCTTTCGATGTTGGTTTTAGGTTCTGAGGATAAATCTATCAGATTTTATTCTGAAGGCTATGTGAACCCAAACATGCGAGGGAGAATAACAGTTGTTTTGTGCAATCCACATTGTGAGGATATTCACCTCAGTGCTGGAACTATTGTTGGCTTTCTGATTTTAGCTCCGTTTGTGAAGTAAAGTCTGTACTAAGAGAAGAAGCATGGCGAGTAGTTTTCAATGTCGTAATCTTAAGATGTCTTTTACTGTTAAAACAAAATCACCACACATGAAACTTGCAGATTCAAATTCTGAATTAAGCACAAGACATGTTTCATATATTTTGCGCAATTTTGAACTAGATTGTGTGTTCACCATTTACAAGCACAACCCTCATCAGGTTCATGCAACAGGTATAAGAAAAAAGACACAACTTACTCAAATTTTATCATATATTGATTCCAGATGTGATATGATAAGTCTTAAAATAGATAATAGCCTATTTTCTTGTAAAAGATCTAATAATATTAATCTCTACAACACCCTTAAAAGAGTCCGTGAATGTTACACAGACTACATTCCTTCATATTCTGAACAAATTTTCAATGCTTTGTTTCTGAAGCCAAAAGAGAAAAAAGTCGGAAATCCAACAATAATATTGTACCATAATTCGAGTTATGTGATTTTAGGAGGAAACTGTAAAAGCAAAGTGAAAAGAGCCAACTGTTTTATAAAAGAACTCATTGAAAAATAAATCGTATATCTTCAATTGTTGTTTCTATGAACACATCTCATTTAAGAAACCTTAGAATATAAGCCGAGTAAAGTGCTCATCATGAAAAAGTCTAAAAGAAATTATATTAGAAATGTTCTGACCTATTTGGAGCCAATATCAAAAGTTCCACCAAAGAGGAGAAACAACATTGTTCCACTACTATCAGACGAAACTATTCACAAGTTATGTGAAAGTTGTCAAAACTTACTTCAAAATACCTATGATCTAGATAAGCGAAAACTGGGGCGGGTTACTAAGAAACTAAAACCATTGGCAAAAGATGTGAGGAGTCTAGCCTCTCCAACTACATCCTTACTAAGGAAGAGGAAGTTGCTAGCTAATCAACAAATAGGTGGAAGTCTATTTACTATCATCGCATCTACAATAATACCGGCACTCTTGAGCGCAATTGCAAAATAATGTCGATCAGTAGTAAGAATATTTACTACACCTCTAACTCAATGCAGACTAAATATCCAGACAACACCAGGTCTTCATTTGTAAACCAAATTGATGAGCAAGAGTTTCATTATATCAACAAACAAAATGTTAGAGTTGGACTCAAAGAAATAACTTTTGAAAACAGATACAACACTTTCATAACAGAGTATGGAACACCAAGCATGATAATTGTCCAAGATAACTACACATTACCACCTAATCCGCACTATGAGAGAATTCATCCCGGGCCAGAATCTCCTGATATTGATATAAAATCAGGTTTTGATTACTATGTTTTGTCTGATTGTCAACCACCATATGGACTAGGAAAGGAAGACACACCACAAAGCTTTACAGATGTGAAGATTTCAGGCTTCTTCCCAACCATGATTGAGGGAAGTCAATACACTATCAGGTTCATGGTTCACAACATATATTTCCATGACTCACCATTGGAATCTAACAGGGAGCTGATAGATTATCTAAACTATGTTTTTCATAACATCGAATATGACATACCTAATACTCAAAGTCAAAAGTCAAGACAGGAGCTTTTCAAAATGGATAGGGAAAAAAGAACTTTGTTTGATGTGGATGAAGATGGGTATACAACATTTTGGGATAAGAGGTATCTGGGGTTGCATATCCACTTGTCGAGTGATGTTTGTTCTGTATTAGGACTCACAAATCACATACTCGAAGAAGATCATAGTGAGAATCTCCAGGGGCTACTAGCCACCAATTTTCGTATGTTCAATCTACAAGATTCACAGGTCTTCACAAGAGACACCAATGTTCAGCACATATTGAATATGAATTGGATAGGAAAACAGAAATATTTCAGAATATCTCAAAATTCTAGCGTTGAAGACAGTGTGAATAACAAGGCCATTTCAACACTGAAAATCAATTTAGACAAAGGAAAACCTATTTTGCTAGGGCTACGCACAAACTTGACAAAACCAGATATTTTCAAAAACTGTGTGTATGATACCCAACTAGAATTTATAAATGTTAAAGATATGTCTAACGGTATACAAGTATTTGAAGTACAACACCCAACCCTTTATGACACCACAATTGAGAAAATCTCAAATGCGAAATTTGAATTTATCGATATTGATACTGGGAGGAGACCTAATTTTTCTCTTGGAACACCGACTTTTATTCATTTTCACGTGAACGATAACAAAAAAATGAGTTCAAAATTCAACTTATTTCTTGATTCTTCAGACAAATTGTCTCAAGAGTACTTCACCACAAATACACCTTCTGACTTTTGCATAAAGCTACCAGAAAGACTCGAATTTAACAGCAAATGGGAAGTTGCTCTGAAAAACATATTCATCGGAAATGATTTATACAACATTTTCAGTGCTAGCTGCTGGTTTTACATAAAAATGGAAGTAGAGGGCACCTCTGACTCGAGTAGACCTAAGAAAATACATCTCAGTGATGGAATGTATAATACAACAAAAGAACTGTGTGATTATATTCAATCCCTTTTTGATAGGGAAGGTTATAAACTCAAAATTTCCTTCAAGAATAAATCAAACAGAATCAAAATATTGTGTGAAGAAAAGAAGCCCCGATGGGGATATATGAGATACAATGTGATTTTATCCCCAATGCTAGCAAATATCTTAGGATTTGACCGCTCAAACAAAAGCGAGTTTGTAATACCTTGTCATTTTCGGAAGTCTCATGTTGCAACCTACACACCAAATGTCCAGCTTCTGATTCCAAGAAACTTCATGATTTTGTGTGACATAGTTTCAGAGTCTGTATTTGGATCTAAATCAATCAAGATTCTGAAACTCCTTTCATCTAACTTTAATGGTGAGAGGGAAATGATAAACTTTGATTTTCACCAAGAAGAATTCGTTGATATTGCTATAAAAGAATTCACCTCTATAAGGATTCAAATTGTGGACACAACAGGAGATTTGATTAAATGCGGAGGTAGATATCCTACCCGGTGTCAAATTCAGTTTATGAAGAGCCTTTAAGTTGTGAGGTTTGTGTTTTAAAATGGAGAAGAATCATGAACATGAGTTCTTCGCAAGTGATGAGGGATTTGAGGTATGCATCAAGTGTGGACTATGCACAGACCAACAAGTATTTGTGTCAGATATGTATTCTATTGAAGACATTTCAAGTGAGAAAAGCGAATACAAGGATATATTAATAAATAACCATATTGGATACCATGACGAAATTGAACAATTTTATAGTGAAAACAAGTCAAAATTAGTTAGAGGATACCCTAATATAGCCATTTTTGCTTATTCAACCTACTGTATACTTTTAGAAAATGGTATCTACTGCACGCCTGAAAATATGGAAAGAATATTTCATATTGATAACTTTAAAAAGTATTTTTGTCAGATTGAAAAAAATGACTGCATTCAGAAAAGCAACTTTGACCTTAGTTTAGAGGAGTATAGTTTGTCAGCCATGAACAATTTCCTCTCTGAGTTGGACCTTCCACATCTGTTCGGTCGTGCAGTTAGAATATGTCGAAATATAAGAAAAAATATTAGCCACATTCGAATACAATCATTAGTAGCTGTGTCATTGTATTTTGCGCTGTTAGATTCTTTCACAAACGAGAAAAATCTTCTTGAAAAACTATCAACCCAATTTTCTATCAACGGAAGGACACTTAAGGGGGTGATAAGAAAGTATCGATGTTATAATGTAGTTTAAATATTTCACAAGATGTTGGATGCATTCACTTCATCTGATATTGTTATCATATGTCTGGAGATAGTATTGATATCGATGATAATATTTTTTCATGTCCAAGCCCATGCTACTGATTGTCGTGGTCAAGTAGTAACTAAAACTAAAACACCTGAAGGACTAACTTGTACAAGAGAGGCAAAACTTAGCATACACGAATCTGCACATACAACAGAACTTCAAACACTCAACGAAAGAGAACACAAATAAGTCTTTTAATTAATATTCATCTCACTCAAATGTGATTTGTTTTATCTTAACAATAAGTATGACTAAAACTAACTTCAAATGTATGTATCTGGTGGATGATCGATTTTACAAAAAATCCTTAGAAGCAAACATTCTGCAAAATCAAAACATCAACACAAATTCAGTTCACTCTAAGAGCTATGTATATTTACCTTCCCATATAAACGATGAAATAGATATAGACCCACCCAAGCATATTCCGAAAAAAATAGATCAAACGACTTCAACTGATATAGAAAAGACAGATCAACCGCTATCTAGTGTTAAGATGGGGCACGCCGGTGAAAGGTCTCGCCAAATGACACCTGAAGCTTCCATTAACCAGTCCAGTGCTTGGATAGATCCACATGTTTCCACTCTGAGCAATGCGGATAGTGAACCAATGGACTTTAGTGAACATACATGTGATTGTCAAAAAAAGAATGCACAGGGAAAGTTTAAGGAAGGTGTTGAGAAAGTTAAAACCCCTGGGGACATTCAATCACATTTTGAGCAAGACTTCTCACATGATAAAGATAAGAAAATTGAACGAGATAATGACAACCACGAACTTAATGAACTTCGACAACGCTTCAAAAAAATTAAGGAAGATACTGATTATCCTATTTCGAAAATAGTTTCAGAGACTGACAATAGTAAACAAACAGAGTCGAAAGACTCGGGTCAAGTTGTTACTCCACATAAGCAATCACCTCAAAACAAAAAATACATCAAACAATCGTCTAACACCAATGAAAGTCGGCGTGTGTCCTACATTTGTACGATATGTAGGAGAAAATTCAAACGCATGGCAACCCTAACAAGACATATGAAAAACATCCATGATGATTTTTTTGATTCTAAAAATCAATCTAACAAAAGGAAAAATACGAGTGACTCACCACAACAAAAAAAGAAATTTATTGGTGATGGTAGTCGGAAAAGAAACTTGGATCAGAATGAAGAGAGAAAGAAAATAACACGGAAAGAATTCAAATGTTCACTATGTTCTGAGTTTTTCAAAACACCAGCAGCGCTAAACAGACATGGAATAAATGTGCATGACTTGAATTCTAAACACTCTAAAGGTGAAAAACGAAAAGAGTTTCAAGGAAAAGATATACCACGCCAATATGTGAAACGACAAAAGAAAGAAGGAAAACCCACTATACAGTATGTAAACTATTTTTAATCAAATAAATAATCATATAAATAGTTGACTTATTTCTAACATTACGCTTAAGATCTATCCTGACGGGTTGTTAGTAAAAATGGGTGCATTCTTTTGGGGTGGGGAACGTGTACAGAGAGGCAAAGGATTGGGAGGATTCATTCGGCTAGCATCTAAGCTATTTACTCCTCTTAAAAAAGTTGCGCAAAAGGCCCTCACTTCAAATACTGGTAAAAAGGTTGTATCAGCCGTGAAGGAGCAAGCAATTGATAGCTCAATAAATCTAGCTAAAGATATCGCTAGCGGGAAAGATCTGAAAACCAGCCTAAAAGATGAATTGTCAAACATTAAAGGCGCCGCCAAAAGGAAGGCTATTGACATTGGTTTAGACATTTTAGAATCACAAAAAAAGAAAAAGCCTAAGAAACAAAATATTAAGTTCCAGAGGAGAAAAAAACAACGAGATATATTTGGTTGAAAGAAAATGAACAAAAAATATCATGGGGCGGAACCTTGGTCGTTTGGTAGTTTCCAACGAGTAAAAGATTATAATCGGGAATTATCAAAAAATGAAATAAGAGATTTTTTAGCCTCAAATGATATTTTCACTAGATTCAAACAGCACCGAAAGAGTAGGAGATATTCTCCAATATATGTATACAGTAGACGCGAATTGTTTCAAGCTGATGTTATCTTTTTCACAGATCCTGAGATGGTTAAAGCAAATTCAGGATTTAAGTATCTTTTCACATGTATTGACTGTTTCACAAAAATGGCTTGGGCTTATCCCTTAAAAGAAAACACATGTGAAGCTGCAATGAATAGCTTCAAAGATATACTGAACAAGTGTGGTGACAAACCCCAGAGACTTAATTCCGACAGAGGCTCTGAGTTCATATGTAAGGAGTTCAAGACATTTTTGCGGGAACAGAATATATTTCATTATGTTTCATTTTCATTACGTAAGTGTCCAATAATCGAAAGATTCCAACTCACTATTCAAAATCTCCTTTACAAGATAATGGCTTTTAATCGCTCATTTGAGTGGACAAAATTCTTGGATCAGGCTTTGCATATATATTTGAATCGCACACATTCCACAATCAAAATGTCTCCGCTGGATGGAGAAAAAAAAGCAAATGAAAAAATTGTGAGAAACAACCTACATCAATACTTTTTAAAGCGTGGAGGAAAAAAGCAGAAACCAAAATTTTCTGTGGGTGACAAAGTTAGAATATGGGGAAAAAGAAGAACTTTTCAACGAGGATATGATGAAAATTATACGCGGGAATACTTTGTTATAAAAAAGATTTTGACAAATTTGCCAGTCCCACGGTACACATTGGCTGATTCCAAAAATGAAGCCATAGTTGGTTCATTTTTCACTGATGAGCTTGAGAGGTTTGTTCCTAGTGAAAATTTTGAGATTGAAGTGAAGAAGAAAAGGAAAAGAGGAAGGATAGAGGAATATTTGGTTCACTATATAGGATACCCATCATCAATGGATGAGTGGGTAAACAAAGAGCAGCTAGTGAAGCTTTAATCAAATGTATTTCAGAATGATTTCATAACAAATTTCATTATTTGCATCACTGTTTTCATCAAAATACGATAAAAAGCTTGTGAAGTTTTTTTCTTTTAACATGTAGACAATAAATGCTATACAATAATATCCACAATTGTTATTTTTTATAGGCTGTATTTGTTTTCTGTTGAATGTATAGCTGATAAATCCTAGGGCTTTCAGCTGATTTAAAAGATCTATATTCATACACTCTAAGCCTAGGGGATCAAAAAATAAGCATTTTCCATCTTCAATAAGAAGGGCTGTCCAATGACTTCCCGACTTATCATAAGTGTCGATATTCACAATGAATGCTTGGCAGCTATTTTTGTTCTCCACAAGCACCCTATCAGCAGGAAATGTACCTTTAAATTCTTTCATATCTGAAAGAATGTGATTAATCTCGAGGGTACTAAGTATTTCAGCACTACCCATCATGGCTTTTACCTAATTTTTTGTTTTTAACTTGCTTAAGAAGGTGCTGTCATATCAATTCTTCAAATAAAAAAAAATGGCTCGACGTGGACGGAGGGGTGTTCGAAGGAAAGTGAAATTGAGAAGGAAGCGTCCACTGAAACAGCGAAAAAGATTGAGTTTAAAACAACTTCTCGCAAGGAAAAGGCTTTTGGGATTTAGATAACAAGTAAAGTGCTTTACTTAAGGAAGCATTATGGGTAGAAAATGGTAGACATATGACAAAATGAGTGAATCATCTTCTACAATAGGCATTGGGGGTTTAAATTTGAGTAAAGATGAATTAACGTCATCTGCTTTTGATGTGTTTGCACCCATCGAAATTGAGGCAAGCATTAAAAAGGCTAATAAGATAATAGCGCGACCAATAGCTAGTACTAATAGCCGCGGTCCCTTTAAGTTTGTTTTTCCGTCTGATCCTGAAAAATGGACAGACTGTGAGTCTGTTAGATTGAGTGGACGGGTGAAAATACAGAAAAATGATGGGGGGGTTTTGTCAAACTTTTCTGCGGGAAACAATGAAGTGTCTACAGTAAATAACTTTTTCCAATCATTGTTTTCATCTGTTGAGTGTAGTATAAATGGTGTTGAGGTTACTGATCCTAGCGGAAATTGGTATCCCTACAAGTCTTATCTGGAAACAATATTTAGTTATAGTAAGAGCACTAAGGAAGGTCGACTTCAATCACAGTGTTTCTTTACCGATGATGTTAATCAATTTGACTCCATCGGGGAAATAAATGCTCAAGGGCAAACAACCAAACAATCAGACAATAGTGGTTACAAAAAGAGAAAAGAGTTCTTCAAGAACAGCGAAGAGAGATATTTCAATATTCCCATACATAGTGATCTTTGCACTTTAAGAAAATATCTCCCACCAAACACTAAACTTGAGTTTGAATTTCATCGTTCTAGTGATGCCTTCAGTTTGCTAACACCAAATGCTGATTGTAATATAATCATAGAAGACATTGCTTTGAGCCTAAGCAGGTACACACCGTCAAACCAGATAAAAAAGTTCCATAATGATAAGCTATCAAGTGTGAAGAAACAAGTTCTCCCCATCGACCGCTCTTTAATCAAAACTTATACGTAAGTATGACTTGGTTTTAGTATCCTTTTTGTTGATTAATGTTGTTTTAACAGGGTTCAATCCGGACAGACGGACCTTTCACACTACAATATTATAACGGGTCATCAACTCCCTGAACAAATAATCGTGTGCATGGTCGACCAAACATCACATTATGGAACACACCAAACAAATCCATTTAATTTCAAGCATTACGATTGTTGTGAAGCTTCAATTGTTGTGAACGGCGTACACGAACCATCAGAACCCTATAAATTACAAATTGATAGGGGCAACTACATAAATCTTTATTCCGACTTTCTTTTAAATTCGGGTATTTCAAATGAAGACAGAGATTTTGGAATTTCCCCAGAAGACTTTATTGGAGGAAACTTCTTTTTGGTCTTTGATCGATCTAAGGAAAAATGTAATCGCTTCCACCGACATTCTGCTGACTCGGGAAATATTGACATTAATATTAGAACAAAAACTAACCTAGCTAACACTGTAACTGTATTGGTATATGCTACCTACTCAAGTGAAATTGTTATTGACGATTCTGGTAATGTTATTATGACAAAAGCATTCTAAAAATGGTGTTTGATTTACGACTCAAGGATAACTTCAAGCTGTTCATTGCGGGTCCATCAGGTAAACAAATTACTAAAAATCATAATTTCTTTCTGACATTGTTGTCACCAGGTTGTGGGAAGACCACTCTCATCAAGAACATAATTGAAAACATAACAACATTTACTTCTTCACCACCAAATAAGGTGGTTTATTTCTACACTGAATGGCAGAACAAATTTGATATTATGAAAGCTAGTTTTGGGGTTGAGTTTATTGAAGATAATGACAACATGCTGAACTTTATTAAGGATTTGAACACATCAGCCTTAGTCATATTTGATGATATGATGAACTCAGATAATCTTAAATCTGTAGCACAGATTTTCACAGTGCATGGGAGACATTTGAATCTAAGCTTAGCCTTTTTGTCCCAAAAGCTCTTCAACAACAATGAGCATTTTCGACAGATATCTCAAAATTCTGACTATATGTGCGTCTTTAAAAACCCTAGAAACTCACTAGATATACGAAACCTATCAAATCAAATTACGCCAAAATCGAATGCGCTATCACATATCTATCAGAAGGCGACTGTTAAACCATATTCTTATATATTCATCAACCTAACACAGGAAGCAGTACCACAATTGAAATTTATTAACAATATATTTTCATCAGATCATATTATAAATGCATATGTATTGACAAATTGTGAATGAATAAATTTAGCTGAAGAATATTTTTTGCTTCTCATCTTTTCTTCAAGTTTTGGTTCTCTCTGTGCAGCATGCTGCTGCAGTCAGCATGCGCTGACTGCACTCAGCATGCTGCTGCGACATAG
>Ga0181395_1001248_pt1 | contig 10482 bp, 7 predicted proteins | sample 18SPOviralmetaG_FD_130124 | JGI IMG/M metagenome (GOLD analysis project Ga0181395, IMG submission 130124) | Marine viral communities from the oligotrophic San Pedro Time Series (SPOT) site, San Pedro Channel, CA, USA - 18 SPOT_SRF_2010-12-16 | ecosystem: Environmental > Aquatic > Marine > Strait...
AAAGTCTGAATTTTGTTTTAATACTGATTTAATTAGTTGTGAACCTGTACGAGGCATACTACATTCAAAAATAATATTCATAATAATCCTTCAATTTAATAATTATATAAAGTATTTATACTAAGCCCAGGATAGAGAAACTCCGTGTATCTTAACTTTTTTATTAGCAAGTGCTAACTTCCATCTCATTGATTGGCCACTTGGTTGACCAGAAATTGTTACCTGGCCTGATAATATACGTTGTCCACTTGAACCTGTAACATATCCACTATCCGCTAAAGTAACATTTGTAAATGTAGTACCACCGTCCCTACTTACAGAAGCTATAACGTCTGTATTTAATGTAGGTGTTTCTATATTTTCTTCAAATACAACTATACGAGATGTTGTAGCAACACTTGTTGATGTAAATGCATTTGATACAATTGTTGTAGATTGTGCTAAACAAACGGATCCTGTTAGTAGTACATATCCATCTTCACCAGCAGCACCAGCACATCCACTACCAGGATTTGTTCCTTCATTTGTGCTACCAACATAATTAGGATCGGCAGTACCACCGCCTTCTTCAGCGTTACCAGCCTCAGTTGAACCACTTGTTATTTGTGGGTGTCCATAATAAGATGAACCTCCACCACCAGCGCCTTCACCTGGATAAGAACCTGGTCCAGATAATGCTATAGCACCACCTCCACCACCATAAAAACCAGCACCTCCGCCACCTCCAGCTCCAGAAGCAGAAGAAACGCCACCTTGAGCCAAGCCACCAGCAGTACCAAAATCTCCAGAACCAGGACCTGAAACACCACCTCCACCTCCACCTTGTTCTTGGTCTCCACCACCACCACTTAAATTATTAGCATTTACTTGTGTAACATGATCTGGACTTTTATCTGGTCCTGTTCCCGCTTGTCCTACTGTTCCACCACCAGCTCCTCCTTGTCTTCTACCTGGATGTCCTTCATCACTAGGTCCGCCACCTGAGCCAGCAGCTAAATAAAAAATATTTGCTGGTTGTGACGCCATACTAGCATAACAAGAATTGATAGGTGTTCCTGGACTTATCACAGCTGTTAATCCACCACCAGAACCTGAGCCTTCTTTACCACCTCCACCACCATTCCAACCACCTTTACTTGGTCCTTCTTCACCACCTTCTCCTACTGAAACCTGAAATGCTTGACCTGGTGTGACAGCAAGTGTGCCCTCGGCAAAACCACCTCCAGCACCACCATATCCATCAGTTATATTATGACCACCACCAGCTCCCCATGCTTTCATATTTAAAGAGGTAAGTCCAGAGGGCACCGTAAATGTTCCTGCTGTTCCTGTACCTTGAGCTGGATTAGCACCAGCCGTTGATGTGTCTGCCTCTGTGACGGATGCTATTGCAAATCCAGCACTAACACAAACTGAATTTACATTATCATAGAAGTCGGATGAGGCACAATAATTATCATTTGATCCTTCTGCTTCATCTGTGCCTGACTCATCATGGAACTCATCTACTACACCATCTACTAAATTAAACACCGTTAAACTTTCGTTTACGGCCATTTTGAAACCTAAAAGGCCAATATTAAAATATTCTCTATCAAAATCAATAACATCACTGGCTAATGTAACAGTTTTAGAAGATAAATCTAAAGTTGAGGCAAGATCATCAACTGTGACTGTGCCGTCACCAATCTCACTAGACTCTACCGAATCACCAACAAATTTAGCTGTTGTAGCAACACCGTCTTTTAATGGATTGCCTTCTATATTGGCGTCTTTGATTGAAGCTTTTACTAATTTTTTAATTGAACCCATGTGTTAACTCCATTGTAGAGCGACACCATGTATCTTCACAGCATTGTTAGCTAAGGCAAGTTTCCATCTCATACTTTGACCACTAGGTTGGCCTGAAACAGTCGCTGTTCCTGTTAAAATTCTTTGTCCTGATGATCCGGTTACATATCCAGAATCAGATAGAGTAGCTGTTGTAAAGTTTGATCCACCATCTCTACTAACAGAGGCTATAATATCGGTATTTAAAGTAGGTGTTGCCACATTTTCTTCAAACACAACTATTCTACTTGTAGTTGGAACACTACCAGCAGCGAAAGCATTTGATACTATTGTTGTTGATGTTGCTGAAGCACTAACTGAACCTGTTATTAAAACATATCCGTCTTCACCGCCTGCATTTCTAGCTGCAGGACCACCTTCATTTGTTCCTGCCACATAATTAGGATTTGATGCTCCTCCTCCCTCATCAGCATCTCCGGCAGTTGTTGAACCACAAGTTATTTGAGGATGACCTACGTAAGATGATCCTCCTCCACCAGCACCGTGATTATTTGTAGGATAAACTGGACCTGGTCCTCTACCTCCAGCACCACCGCCATAGTAACCTGATCCTCCTCCGCCACCATCTTGTACAGCTGGTAAACTAGGTAAATTACTATTTTGTCCTCCTACTAAAAAACCTCCAGTTGAACCAGCACCAGGACCTGGACCTGCCCATCCTGATTGGCCACCTTGTTCTTGGTCACCTCCACCACCATCGGCATTTTCACCAGACGTTTGAGTTTTTTGTGCTGGAGATCCTTCACCACCAGCTTTACCTGTTGTTCCTCCACCAGCACCACCTCGTCCCTCTGCTGGACTTCCTCCTGGACTATCATCACCTCCACCTCCACCACCACCAGCAACAACGTAAATACCTGGAGCTTGTGGAGCAGAAATTCCTGGAATAGGAGCACTAGATAATATAGCAGCACCACCGCCACCACCAGCAGAACCTCTTCCTTGTCCACCACCATCTCCATTTGAAGGAGAGTGAGGATGTTCGTTACCACCAAAACCACCATATCCTGGAGGTCCGACATCAGCGCCTTCACTAGCGGCTACATAAATTGCTTGTCCAGAAGTTACTGCTAATGTACCTGTGGCAAAACCACCTCCACCACCTGTTGCAGTTGATGGACTTGGATTACCTCCTGATCCTCCAGCACCCCAAGCAAAAATGTTAATAGAACTTGCTCCTGTTGGAACAGTAAATGTTCCACTTGATCCTACCCCCGAAGCTGGATTTGTTCCAGCAGTTGAAGTATCTGATTCTGTTACTGTAGTAAGTGTGAAACCTGCTGATATAGCTAGAGGACTACCACTTGGTGTAGTTGAGTTAATATAATAATCTGAAGTACCACAATATAAATCATTTGAACCCTCAGCCTCGTCTGTACCAGACTCGTCATGGAACTCATCTACTACTCCGTCAACTAAATTAAATACTGTTAGACCGTCATTTACGGCCATCTTAAATCCTAATAAAGCAATATTATCTTGTACAGGTCTTTTTACAGATTCTACTGTAGCGCCTGATAATGTTACAGATTTAGGAGATAAATCTAAACTTGAAGCTAGATCATCAGCAGTAACAGTGCCATTATTAATTTCTGAACTTTCTACAGCTGAAGCACCGATTTTGGCTGTTGTGATAGAACCGTCTTTTAGTTTATCTCCGTCAACAGCGTCATCTGTGATTCCGCCTTTTGTGACTCTAGTTAAAGCCATTTATTAACTCCATTGTAGGCTGACGCCGTGTATTTTTACAGTTTGATTAGCGAGAGCTAATTTCCATCTCATTGATTGTCCAGCAGGCTGACCAGATACGTCAGCTTGACCAGTTAAAATTCTTTGTCCACTTGAACCTGTTACATAACCACTATCTGTTAATGTAACGTTAGTAAAGTTTGAACCACCATCTCTACTAACTGAAGCGACTATATCAGTATTTAAAGTTGGTGTCGTAACATCTTCCTCAAATACAACTATACGACTATTAGTAACAGGAGTTTCAGCAGGGAAAACATTTGATACAATTGTTGTACTTTGTACTGTAGCAGAAACAGGAAAAGATGCTGTTATTAAAACGTAACCATCTTCACCAGGACCACCTGGTGTTCCACCACCTTCATTTGTTCCTGCCACATAATTAGGATTTCCTGTACCACCACCTTGAGCACCTTGGCCTTCCTCTGTAGAACCTGAAGTAACTTGTGGATGACCAAAATAAGATGAACCACCACCACCGGCAAATTCTGTATTACTAACTTGTGGACCTTGTGAGGCACCTCCACCTCCATAATATCCGGCACCACCTCCACCACCAGGACCTCCACCATAACCTCCAGAAAATAAAGCACCTGGAGGGCCGTTTTCTGTAGGCGAGCCTGCCCAATCTCCACTACCACCACCTTGTTCTTGGTCACCACCGCCACCGGCACCACCACCAGTTGGAAAACCACCGTGGGCATTTCTACCATCTGTTTGTTCACTAGTTGTTCCGCCAGCGTCACCTGTTTGTCCTCCACCAGCACCACCAGATTGTTGAGGTACAGCACCACCGCCAGCGCCAGCAATAAATGATACAGCTGGTACTGTAGGAGCACCCTCTACCCATGTAGTAGTATTCTCCATAATTAATCCTGATAAACCTCCTCCACCACCTGCTGAACAGGTTTGTCCTTCTAAACCACCACCACCTTGAAACTTGTTGTCATATCCGTGAGGAGCACCAGCTTGAAAACCTGAAGATGGATAATCTCCGCCTGGAAAATCATCAGTACCACCGTGTGAAGCTCCACCAAAAGCAGCTTCAAGCGATCCACCATGACCTACACCACCTTCACCCACAGTGACCTCTATAACTTGTCCACCACTAACAGCAACATTTCCTGTTACAAATCCTCCGCCACCACCATTGTCACCATTTCCAGAACCACCACCAGCACCCCAAGCATAAACTGTAATTGCTGGAGCACCTGTTGGTACTGTAAATGTACCTGCTGTACCTGTTCCTTGAGTAGGATTTGTTTGAGTAGCAGACGTATCAGGCTCTGTTATAGCTGTTGTTGAAAAACCAGCACTAAAAGATTGACAGAAAGCCACACCAGTTGGAGATGTTGAGTTTATATAAAGGTCATTATCTGAATTGTATCTATCATTTGATCCTTCACCCTCGTCTGTACCAGACTCGTCATGGAACTCATCTACGATACCATCAATTAAATTAAATACAGTAAGACCATCATTAACGGCAATCTTAAATCCTAATAAACCGATATTAATTTTATTTTCTTCTACTAAATTTGTGGCAAGTGTTCTAGTTTTTGTTCCCATATTAATATTTATCTCCCTCTATTATTATATCGGTAAATACCTCACTCTTATTTCAGCTCCTGCATCTGGAGCCACTGTAAAGGTTACTGTTGTTCCTGAAGAAGTGTAATCATCTCCTGGATGAAATACAATACCATTTACGGTAATTAATAAATCATTTTGTGTACGACCACTTGTACCAATAGTAAAAGCAGTTGTTGAACCATCGCCTGTTAAATTTGCATTTACAGCATATGTTAACGTTGGTGATAGATTTGATTTTTGAATTTTCTTTACTGCTGTCGCTGAAGTATCATATACTAATAATAAATCACCATCAGCCGCTACTTCAGCTAATTCTGTTTGACCTGATATGTCTAAAGTCTTTGTTAAATTTGTATTTGTAATTTTTCTTAAAGCACTCGCTGAATCATCATAAGTTAAAAATAAGTCAGCAGCTGCTGATTCTGTTGTAGCAGTTTGTACTGTTATTGTGCCAGTTCCTAAAAATACACCGGCGTCAAATGAAATTCCTAAGAATACAATGAACACTGTTTCACCTGAAGCTGGAGCTTCTGAGAAAACTATATTTGTACCACCACCTGAAATATTGTAAGCTGATTCTGGTTCTTGTATTACACCTGAAACTGAAACTAAAATGGCACTAGAAGAACCTACTGTATAGTTTAAAGTAAACGTAGTTGTAGATCCGTCTGCTGTTAGAGCCTGTTTTTCAAATGTTCCATGATCTGGATTTTGTCCTATGTAAGCCATTTAATTAATCCTTGGTAATATTACTATTTATACATTTTTTCATAACTATGCCCAACTTAATGATACGCCATGTATCTTAACTTGATTGTTTGCCAACGCCAGTTTCCATCTCATTGATTGACCACTTGGTTGACCTGAAATTGTTACCTGGCCTGTTAAAATTCTTTGTCCACTAGCACCTGTTATATAACCACTATCTGCTAAAGTAGCAGCTGTGTATGTAGTACCACCATCTCTGGAAACTGAAGCAATTATATCACTGTTCAAAGTTGGTGTATCAACATTTTCCTCAAATACAACTATACGTGATGTTGTAGGCACACTTGTTGATGTAAAGGCATTAGAAATAATTGTTGTACTTGAAGTTCCTCCAACACTTGCCGTTCCTGTTAATAATACAAAACCGTCTTCTCCAGCTGTAACTAATTTTCCTTCACCTGTGTCAGTTACATAAGCTGGATCACTAATTCCTCCTGACTCAGCAATACCATCAGGACTAGGGTAAGGATGATTTTGACCATCTTCCGTAGCTCCACTTGAAACTTGTGGATGACCATAGTATGAAGAACCTCCACCACCTCCTCCATAACCTTGTGGGCCTGAAGCTCCTGTTCCACCACCATAATAACCACCTCCACCGGCACCTGATCTAAGATTTCCTGAAGGTATATTACCACCTCTTAAATATGAACCTGAAGCACCACAATCTGTAAAAGCACCAGGGTTTGTTTCAGTTACATCACCTTGTTGTCCACCTTGTTCTTGGTCTCCACCACCACCATTTACACCAGGATATGAACCTGGACCTGGTAATCCTGGGCCACCATCATTTGTTTTATTTGTTTGCTCTAAACTAGAGTGTCCAGCAGCATTAGCTTGAAGACCACCTCCACCACCACCAGCAAAAGAACCACCTCCACCACCGGCGCCAGCAATCGTATAAATTTGAGGAGTTAAAGGTGTACTAGCAGGATCATATGTTGCTTTAGCAGCGGCAAATATTCCAGCTATACCACCACCTCTACCACCGTAGTTTTGACCATCAACTTGACCACCTCCTAAAAAACCACCTTCAGCTCCAGAAGGATTCCATTTTCCACCACCTTCACCGGCAACAATATGTAAAACTTGTGAAGCACTAGTAGTTAAAGTTCCACTAGTAAAACCTCCACCACCACCAGCAGCTCTATCAGAATTACCACCAGCGCCACCAGCAGCACCCCATACTTTAAATGCCGTTGAAGTCATGCCTGTAGGAACTGTAAATGTTCCAAAAGAACCACAAGTACCTGAATTTCCTGGCGAAGCTGGAGCAGTTGATGTATCTGGTTCTGTAACAGCTGTCATAGAAAATCCAGCAGAAATGGCTGAAGGTGATTGATTGTTTTGGTAAAAATCTGAGGTGGCACAATAACCACCATCATTTGAACTTTCTGCCTCGTCTGTTCCTGATTCATCATGGAACTCATCAACGATACCATCTACTAAATTGAAAACAGTTAAGTTTTCTTGTGTGGCCATTTTAAAGCCTAACAAAGCAATATTAAAATAATTATTATTGTTTTGACCACAAGCAGTTGTAAGATTTGTATTTGCTGATGTTAAACTAGTACATAAACTTGAAAGTGATGTGGTAAGACCTGATATTTTTGATTGAGCTATAGAAGCACAAGCTACCACATCAGCATTAGTGATAGTATCATCATCTATTTTTGCTGTTGTAACAACATCATCTGGTAATACTTTAATTCTTGTAATAGCCACGATCTAACTCCATTGTAGAGCCACACCATGTATTTTTACCGTATTATTGGCCAATGCTAATTTCCATCTCATTGATTGACCGGACGGTTGACCAGAAATTGTGGCTTGGCCTGTTAAAATTCTTTGTCCTGAACTACCTGTAACATAACCTGAGTCTGCTAAAGTAGCACTTGTGAAATTAGAACCACCATCTCTACTAATTGAAGCAATAATATCTGTATTTAAAGTAGGTGTTGCCACATTTTCTTCAAACACTACAATACGAGATGTTGTTGGAACTGTACCAGCAGCAAAAGCATTTGAAACTATTGTTGTTGCTGTTGTAGTTGCAGGTAAACTTGCATATATGAAACCATAACCGTCAGAAGCAGCTTGAGGTGGACCTGATGGACTTCCAGCAGCACCATCTCCAGAAAATCCATTGTGAGGATTAGGTGTACCTAAAGGTCTGTAATCTGTTTTAGCTTGACAAGGTTGAGCAGCACATTCTGTTTGTCTATATGAAGCACCAGCGTCAGCAGCTAATACTGAAATTGTATCACCATTTGAAACTTGTGGATGACCTATGTAAGATGATCCTCCACCACCTCTTCCATAACCTGATCCCGTTCTAGCACCACCGCCACCACCGAAGTAACCTCCTCCTCCGCCGCCTCCACCGCCGCTTGGACCACCGTTACCACCTTGTAAAGGTGAACCACTATTTCCGTTTGGATAATCTGGTGAAGTACCGCCTTGACCACCTTGTTCTTGGTCGCCACCGCCAGCGTGAATACCATTAGCAGATGTTTGACCTGATGGAGACTCAGAGGGGCCCGAATTACCAGAAGCACCAGCACCACCAATATCGCCACCACCATGACCTTGAGGTGAACCATCAGCACCACCTCCGCCACCAGCAGCAATAAAATAAGCACCTGAGCCTACAGGACCTGGATGAGCGCCTTGTGTTTGATTTCCAGGACCCCCTCCTGGGAGTGCTGATGAAATTATAGTCATACCTCCTCCTGGAGATCCATAACCTGGACTTCCAGTACCACCTCCACCACCAACAGAACCTGTATAATCATCACCCATACCGCCCTCACCAAGACTTACATAAAGACTTTGACCTGGAGTTACAGCTAAACATCCTTTTGACATTCCTCCTCCACCACCTGGATAAGCAGAAGCACCTCCTCCAGCACCAAATAAAAAAACTCCTACATTTGTCACACTTGTTGGTACTGTATAAGTTCCTGTAAGTATTGTACCATTAGTAGGATTAGCTGTTGCTACGGGAGAAGTATCTGCTTCTGTTACTCCAGGACTCCCAAATCCAGCAAAAAAACTAGCTGATTGGCCAGTAGGTTGTGATGAGTTTATGTAATAATCGTCCGTGGCATTATATAAATCGTTTGAACCCTCACCCTCGTCTGTACCAGACTCATCATGGAATTCATCTACAACACCATCTATTAAGTTAAATACTGTTAGACCATCATTGACGGCCATTTTAAAACCTAAAAGACCAATATTATTAGCTGCTGTACCTATTTTATTATTAAGTGCTGTAACGTTTGTATTTGTTGTTGAAATACTTGAACACAAGGTTGAAATTGATGAAGCGAGACCTGAAACTTTTGATTGTGCAATAGCAGCTGACGGACTTACTTTAGCATTTGTGATGGCATTATCTTGTATATCATCACTCGTAACTGTTGTGTCTTGTATTGATCTTGTGTTGATCTTATTAATTGCCATTTCTTATCTCTCTTTAAATTTTTATTATAACTCAGCAATAGTTTTGCCAAAATAACCAGTAGCTTTATTTACTGCTCTTGTATCACTAGCGTCGCTAGGATCATAAGCTGTAGCAGATAATTTAACAGAGTCTTTATCTTTATCAGGACCTGAAACTATTTTAATTCTAGCATTAGCTGTTGGTTTAGTAGCAGCTTTAGTTAATCTTTGTACCATATTATTCTCCCTATGCCCATTGTAAAGATACACCATGTATCTTCACTGTGTTATTTGCTAAGGCAAGTTTCCATCTCATTGATTGACCACTAGGTTGACCAGAAATAGTCGCTTGACCTGTTAAAATTCTTTGACCACTAGCACCAGTCACATAACCTGAATCTGATAATGTGGCAGTTGTAAAGTTTGATCCACCATCTCTGGAAATACTTGCTATAATGTCTGTATTCAATGTAGGTGTTTCAACGTTTTCCTCAAAAACTACAATTCTACTTGTTGTTGGTACACTACCAGCAGCAAAAGCATTAGATATAATAGTTGATGATCCACCACCTGGAGAAGCAAATGTAGCAGTTGTTCCTGTTATTATAACATATCCAGGAAAACCCTCTTGGTAAGAAGCTTCACCAGGACCACCATCACCTACGTTAGCTACAACGGGTGTTGCTGATGAATAAACAGGAGATCCAATTCCACCACTTTCAGCATATCCAGCTTCACAAGCGTGTTCGCCTGTTCCACCACTTGGATTACCACCTTCTTCGGTTGAACCTGAGGAAATTTGTGGGTGTCCAATATATGATGAACCTCCTCCACCACCACCAATTGGGCCTGGCCCATTAGCGCCGGCACCTCCACCATAATAACCACCTCCACCTGATCCTCCTCCGTAATCTGAAGGCTCACTAACAGAATTACCACCTTTTAAAAAACTACCTGATTGTCCAGAACCCTCAGGCTCTGGTGCCCCTTGACCACCTTGTTCTTGGTCACCACCTCCACCTTGTTTTGCACCACCGTGACCTGTTTGCTCTGTTTGTGATCCTCCTAAATTAC
>Ga0181395_1001249_pt1 | contig 10478 bp, 13 predicted proteins | sample 18SPOviralmetaG_FD_130124 | JGI IMG/M metagenome (GOLD analysis project Ga0181395, IMG submission 130124) | Marine viral communities from the oligotrophic San Pedro Time Series (SPOT) site, San Pedro Channel, CA, USA - 18 SPOT_SRF_2010-12-16 | ecosystem: Environmental > Aquatic > Marine > Strait...
ATGAACCTGAAGCTGAGGAAGATGAAGCCTTAGATACCTTAAAACAAATTTTTAATATGCTTAAGCCTTTAGTTGAACCTGAAGAAGAAGAAGAGCCAGAAATGGATATGGATTCTGATGAAGATGAAGAGGATGAAGCTGATGAAGAATTAGATGAAGGGAAAGACGATAAAGAAGAGGTTAAAAAAGAAGGAAAAGATGATGAGGACGAAAAGAATGAGGCTGTTGGATATCCTAATTATAGCGCTGATCAAATTGGTAAAGTAAAAGCAGATGTTACTGATGTTAATAAGGGATTAAACGAATCTGTAGATGTAGCTGCTCGCTGGAAAAAACTTGCTAACATAAAATAAAAACTTCTTCAATGGTCAATATAGACGCTTTATTGAGCGAATGGGCATACCGATGCAAGAAGGGCTATCCAGATATGGATAGCCCCTCTGATCTTATGGTTCTTAAGACTATTCTTAAAGAACAGGAAATATCACTACCTGAATTTCAAGAACAAGTCATTAATGAACAAGAAGGGAAAGAAATATCAATTAAAGATATTACAGATATTTTAGGTCAAATTAAGGATGATCAAAAAGCCCTTGATAAAATCTATAAATTTATTACTAATAGACCAGGCGAGAAAGGATTTTTTGGTGTAGCTACTGATTCAAATGTTACAGATAAAACTGTTGATACATCTAATGCACCTCAAGTTATATTTGATTTATTGTCTAATAGTGGAGATTTAAAGAATTATATAGAGTTTAATAAACCAGGATTCAGTGATATTGGTAAAGAAGGAAATTTTTTAGATTTTTTTGAAGGAAAATCTGGAATGTCTAAAGATACTTTAACTAAAATGTTTACTTTTTCAGGAAAAGAAAGTGGTAGAGGTGTAGGTAAAGGAGAAGTAGCTATGGCGCTATTATTTAAAGATGTTAAAATGGCTGTTGCTGGGGGTGGTGATTTGAATTGGGGAGGGAAATCTTTAGAAGTTAAAGGTTCTAGTGCTCGTTTAGGTGGAAGAGATAGAAAATTTGAAGGGTTTGAACGTACAGCTTTAGGACAATTAGCTACAAAATATGATAAATCCGACGCACAATTTAAAACTCTTATTCCTAATTTATCGGATGAAGAGGGTTTAGATAAAAAAGAATTACTAGATGCTGTAATTGATTTTGAATCAAAAGCACACCCTAAAGGAGATGCTAAAAAATATTTTACTGAGGGTATGTTAGATAACCCAATTGAAATTAGAAAAGCCTTTACTAAAAATTTAATTAGGCATTATTCTACTAGTAAAAATATTGATCATTTTATTTGGTGGAACAGTAATAATAAATTCGGTAAGTATATATCATTTTCACCAGATGAAGCAGATGAATTAGTAGATAAAGGATTACTTCGAACCAATAATGCTGCTATTTATCAATTAGATCCCTCTATTTCTAAACCTTAATTTGGCTTTTCATCTCTTTTTATGTATCTTCCCTTACTGTGGGGGGGAAGGGGGTTGAGTCGCCCAGTTCGCACATTTATATTATGTCATTAAACAGTTTTTTCGATTCAATAGATACAGACGCACAGTTTGATGTGTGGAAAAAAACCATTACCCAAAAATTAGTTCACTTAAAAAATACTATTCCTATTGAAAATAGGGATGAACTTAATTATGTGGGTGAAACATTAGAGTTTATAAATTCATTAAATCTTTTGAGTAGTGACTTTTTAGCTCACCACCCTAATATGGATAATAAAAAAACTTTAACAAAAAGATTAAAAACCTGTAATTCTTTTTACAGAAAATTTGGGAACCTATAAATAGGTTCGTATATTAAACAAAAAATTTATTATGGCTAGATACCAACAACAAATGAATATTGCACTTGAACGCCTTGATCAAGGATTAGCTCGTGTACACAGTATGATTAAACGTGGAAAAAATACTGAAGCAATCCACTTTATGGAAAATGATTTAAAAGAATTATATGAAGATCTTCAAAATATTATTAATATTGAACCCGGGGGGGAAGGTACACAATCACGAGTAGGATTTTTAGGAGGTAGATAAGATGGTAGGAGCAGAACAAATAAAAATTAATTTTGAAGACTTTAATGGGGTTTTAGAAGCTAATTTTGAAGGTAAACGTTTAGAAAAACTAAAAACCCTAACGGATTGTCTTAAAGAACGTATAATGTTTGCCCCCGCTTCATCTAAAGATTGGTTTAATAATGCTTTTCCTGGTGGTTATTTAGATCACGTATTAAGGGTAAATAAAATAGCTAATCAATTATATAAATTATATAATTTCCATGGGGCTACTGAATCTTTTACGGGCGAGGAATTAAATTTTGTATCTTTATTTAGCCAATTAGGTAAGTTAGGAGATTGGAATAACGAATATTTTACTAAAAATGATTCTGATTGGCATGTTAAAAATTTAGGTATGGTATATAAATTTAATGAACACGTACCTGCAATGAAAGTATATGACCGCACAATATATCTTCTACAGGATGCTGGTATTAAAATTTCACATAATGAATATTTAGCTATCCGTAACCAAGAAGGATTATTTGATGAAAGTAATAAATTCTATTTTTATAGTGGACAAAAAGAAACTAAATTTAGAACCCACTTACCATTATTAATTCACCAGGCAATTCAAACTGCCCAAGAAATAGAATTCCAAATGTGGAGTTCTGGAAATTCGGTTATACAACAATCGTCTAAACCCGCTAATGCCTCCAAAGCTGATAAAACTATAAGGAAGGCTAAAGCGATAAACGTAGAAAATAATCCTAATTTCAACGAAAAAACTAAATCAATTATTGATTCATTCTTTACAGATTAAATGGAAATTATAATTGCAATATTATCATCTTTATTAATAGTATCAGGTTTTGCTATTCGTAATGTTATAAAAAAAAATGAAGAGTTAGAAGATTTTATAACAAAACAAAGTGAAGCTATTGATCAATGTGACCGTAGATTAAACCAAATCGATAATAGAGGATCTTTTATAGCAGACGATGAAATAGGTTGGTTTTTTACAGAAGTTAAAAAAATCCAAGAAGCTCTAAATGAGTTTAGGTTAAGATGAAATTATATCTTGTAAATAAATTTATACCACAAACAAGTACTAAGTTAAATTCACACTTAATACCTCCTAATATTTTTCAAACTTGGGAATCTAATTCTGTTCCTGAAGGAATGTATAATGCTATTAATTCATGGGTTAAAAAAAATCCAGAATTTAATTATTATTTATACGATTCTAATGATAGAATTAAATTTGTAGAAAATTTTAACTGTGATGAATTTTCTTTTTCAAATAATGATTTATTAAAAGCCTTTAATGATTTAAATCACAATGCTGCTAAAGCGGATGTATGGAGGTATTTAATATTATATGTAAAGGGAGGAATTTATACTGATATAGATACTAAGTGTATTATTTCCCTTAAAAAATATATTGGAAAAAATAACAGTTTTATAAATGGGTTAAATAACAGAAATCAATTATTTCAAACTTTTATATTAAGTGCTCCGAAACACCCCTTTATAAAAGAATTAATAGAATTAACTATCACAAATATTCTAAATAAAAGATTTATAAATGAATGGCCTACTCTAAAATCACTCACAGGCCCAACTACTTTAAATTACGCTATAAAACAATATTTGGGTCTATTAACGGATAAAGAAAAATCTTTTAAGGCAGATATAGATAACCAATACCATTTTAAATACGGGACTTATCAATTAGGTGGTTTAGAGGTAAATTTTATACCCAACTTTATAGATAAATATATAGAATTTCAGTATAAGGGATATAAAGAAGAGGTAAATAAACTAGATTTACCTCATTGGCAAGATGCAAATAAAGGCATCTTTATAAATTAAAATGGCTAAAAAAAGAGGCAGAAAAAGTAAAAGACAATATTTTACAGAGGATACAGAGCACGCAATAATAGAATATTTAGCGAGCGAAGATCAAGCAGAAAGAAATCGGATATATAATTCACGGATTCACCATTCGTTTTATAAATTAGCCGAAAATCTTATCCACACATTTAAATTTTATTATACTGAAGTAGATGACCTTGAAGATTTAAAACACGAGGTTATCTGTTTTTTACTTGAAAAACTTCATTATTTCAAAGTAGGTAAAGGTAAAGCCTTTTCTTACTTTAGTATTGTGGGTAAAAATTATCTTATATTATATAATAATAAAAATTATGCTAAAAAGAAAGGTAAAGCAGATCTTATAGAAGTAGATACTGATAATGAAATTTTAAATGGTTTTGAAAGAAAAGAAGCATTAAGTGTAAAAGTTGAATTTTTAGATTTTTATATCCAACATGTTGATATGAATTTAAAAAAGTATTTTAAGAAAGAAGAAGAAAGAAAAGTAGCTGATGCTGTACTAACTATTTTTAAAAGCAGAGAAAACTTAGAAATTTTTAATAAAAAGGCTATATATATTTATATTAGAGAAATTACTGGTTTAGAAACTCCTATTATAACTAAAGTAGTCAAAAAAATGAGGAACCTATTTAACATCTCGTACTCAAACTATCTTGATACTGGATATATTTATAAACATGAATAATCCACTTGATACAGTAATATTTGAAGGTAAAACCTCATCGGATGTATTTAAAGAAATATATAGCAACAGCAAAAAAAAAGACAAACAAATTAATTCTTTAATTGCTGAATTAAAACCTTTAATACAAAATATAGGAGACGCCCCCGTAGTTGTTCCCTTAATTAAGGAATACTTAGAAGTAAGTGTAAAAAATGATGAACACTTAATTAAAATGATGGCTGTTATCCAAAGACTCCAAAATAATAATTCTTCAAGTGGGGGAGATTCATTACTTACTGATGAAGAATTAAAACAACTCCAACAAATTGCCGAGGAGGTAGCTAAAGATGAGTCGAACACAAATAAAAAATAAAGGCACAAGCCCGGGAGGCCTAAATAGTGATAAAATTTTAGCTACTCAAAAACGAGTAGTAGATATTATATTAGATAATAAGCACCCTAAATACAATGGACCGGGAAGTTTAGGGTTAATATTTTTTTCAGATGTAACAAGTGGGGAAACCACACTTCATCCTCATTCTCTCCCCACTGCCTTACCACTTAACAGAACATTTTATCAATGCCCCGTTATAGGTGAAATAGTAGATATTATCCAATATGTTACGGATGATTATTACCAAGAAGCAGGAGGTAATCCTTTTGGTACTAATAATTTTTATACTTTACCTATAAACGTACATAATAATAATACACATAATTCTTTACCACCAGTTTCTCTTAATAAATCTAATAACTCTTCTCAGGAATATAATACTAAACCTTCCAACACAGAAACATATGAAGAGGAAGAATTTAAACTAGGGCAGTATTACGTAGATAAACCCCAACAACAACCTTTAATAACTACTGAGGGTGGTACTTTTTTAGAAGGGGGATATGGACAAAGAATTCATTATACCTCTACGGCCCCTGAAGGAACAAATAATATAAGTAATAATGCTACTAGTGACCCAAATGATGGTAATCCTACTATAGGAGATCCTGCTATATTAATAAGTGTAGGTAAAAACGCCGGAGAAAATATTAATGATGATGATGGATCAATTTATGTTCTTACTAATCAAAACACTAATATAGATCCTGCTTCTAAAAATACTGATTCTTTAAAATCAGAATATACCCCTGTTCAAGATGATCCTTTAAAAAAACTTGAATTAGTTGAAATAGAATTAGAAGAAGAAGAAATTATTGAAGAAGAAGAAGATTTATTTGTAACGGGTTCTGATTCAGTAGTAGAAGAAAAAGTTGAAGAATTAAAAATCGAAGAGGATAATGAATTTTCAGACCCTGTATTTGATGCTTTAGATGAAGCCGTTGAAGAAGGCCTTTTAAACGAATATGAAGAAAACCCAGCTACCGGTATAACAGATTTATCAGAAGAAGAAAGACAAGAAGTAGATAATTCACCGACCCAAGAAATTGGTGGAGAAGAATATGCTGAAGTGGGTAGTGGTAATACATTAATAATTAATAATAGTAGAGAATACGAAGACTGGAAATCAAGAGGTAAAGGTAGACAAGATTATCCTATAATTATAAAACCTAAAAGAAGTAGTGGTAAAGAAGTTTTAGTTAACCCAAAATCTGTTTCGGATTTAATCAAACAACTAAAAGCAGATGGTGTAAATTCAACTGGAATAAGTAGAATAAAAAATCTAGTTATACATGTATCTGCAACCCCTTTCCGAACGAATCATGATTTAGCTAACTTATTCATGAATAGAAAAAAGGATGGACAAGGGTGGACACGACATGGATATAACATTAGTATTGATGATTTAGGAGGATGTAATTATAATGTCGATTTAAAGAATCCGGGCAATAGTTATGGATGTGGGGGAAACATATTTGAGGATAAATCAAGCGAAGGGAGTGGAATAATTACTAATAGCAATTCTATAAATATATCTTGGATAGGTGACGGTAGTTCTGTATTAAACAGACCCGAACTTATAGAAGGGAGTACAACAAAACCAAATATAACATCAGCCCAAGCATATGCACTTGAACAAATGGTTTTATATTTTGCAGAAGCATTCCCTGATATAAAAATATTTGGTCATAATCAAATAACTTTATCGGGGGGATATGGTAAATCTTGTCCTACTTTTAACCCTGTTAAATATTTAAAAAATATAGGAGTTCCTGATAAAAATATATATAAAAAACATATATATGATCATCCTCTACAACATTTAATAGATACAGCTAATGCTAAATGCAAAGCATATCAAATAAAAAAATATGGGGAACCATTTGATGTAACTAATACTAAACTTTTTAAAAACTTTAAAAACTACTATAATAGTACAAAGTACTCTAACACAGCAGATTATGTGTATAAATTAGCCCTCCCTTCAGAACGAGGAACAAATACTTAATATAATGGCAACAGATTTTATACAAGAAGATTTATATATAGGTAAACAAATTTTAATAGATAGTGATCGGTTAGTATTTAATGGCCGTGATGATAGTATATTTTCAACTTCTAATTTATTTTTATTTAAAACCGAAGGTGAATTTCATATTAATACAAAAAAAGATACCTTTATCAATTCACCTAGAATATTTATTGGCCCTGTTGAAAATGGAGAAGACCCAAATATCCCCGCTGTTAAAAGTGATACTTTAAAGTCTTTACTAACTGACTTAATTTTTGAGTTAAAAGTGTTTTTTAAAACCCAATACCCCAATACTTCGGGTTTACAAGGCCCTAACCCAGCGGTTAATAAAGGTTTAGCAGTATCATTACTTAATGGTTTAGAAAGGGTAGAAAGTAAATTAGATACTATTAAAAGTAATAAAGTATTTATAAAATGATAGATAAATTATTAAATACTATTACTAATAGAAGTGCTAATTCTTTATCTGAAGCTAGAGAAAAAGTAGAATTTGTTACTACACAAGACCCTAAAAGCTTTGCACTGGCTAAAATTCCTAACCCTAATGATTTAAAAACTAAATTAACTAAAACGGATAAAACGGATCTAGTAGAATTACAGAAAGCTCAAGAATATTATAATAAAACTGTTACAATAGTAGAAATTGCTATAGCTCAAATAGAATCAAAAAAAGGAAAATTACTCCAGATAAAGGGTAAATTAGACAGTGTATTAATTAGTTTACAAATATTTGAAGATATTATAGTAATAATTACTCCTATACTAAACATAATTAGGGGAGTAATAGCGGGTGTCGATGGAGCTCTTGGTGCTAGCTCAAGTCTAGCAGCAAACGGTTTAATTATTAATAAGTTAGGTGAAAAGAAAAAAGATTTAAAAGATAATGTAAAAAAAGCTAGAGGAGCTATAGATAGCTTTAGTGATACTTCTTCTTTTTTTAAAAAAGAAACTGATAAAATAATGTCTCCCCTTGAAAAAGCAATAAAAACCCTTGATGATATAATTAATAGGTTAAAAGCTTTATTAGCTCAATTAAAGGCCTTATGGATTCAATTTGGTTTAGGTATTTCTTTAGCAGAATTATTAGAGGAAATTGAAAATTCTAACCAAACTCCTGAAGATTGGTGGAATGATAATGAATTTGAAGCTATACCCGGAAGTAGTGGAAAAGGGGATATTCCAACTGGGTCTGAAGAAGAAAACGAAGAAAGCGAAGAAAGCGAAGAAAATAGCGCTATTGCATTTAAAAGATTTAAAGATTAATATTTATTAAAAACTAATAGAAATGAAATTAAATACATTCGAAAAAATTATTAGAAAAGTTGTGCGTGAAGAAATTGACTATGCCCTAAGACGTGAAATGACAGTATTAAAAGAGGAATTATCTAATACAAAACCTATTATAAAAGAGAAAGTTGAAAATAGTTCTCTTAAAGAAGAACTTAGATCAAAAATCAAATCTCAAATAGTACCCTCTAATTTCAATACAGGAAATAATACTTTAGATTCACTTTTATCTGAAACATCTTTATCCCCTACTCCAGAAGAAAACTTTGCATCTAACGATCCTGTAAATCAGTTTTTAAATAAAGACTATAGTCAACTTATGAAAGCTATAGATAAGAAAAAAGAATATAGACCCTAATGGCTATTAGACCTCGCAAACTTATTAGGATTGATCCTATAGATATAACTGATAAAACAGCAGTGGGAATACACTTTCCTTTTAATAAAAAAACAGTGTTTACTTTAGATTATACTACTAAAGATCATGCTAAATCTAAACTAATTAATGTTTTATCTACATCTCCGGGAGAAAGATTAAATCAACCTAATTTTGGGGCAGGTTTAAAAAACAGACTATTTGAACAACAAACCGAAATAGCAGAAGAAGATTTAAAAGCATATGTACTTCCACAAATAAATCAATTTGTTCCGGAAATAGAAATAAAAAATATTAATGTAAAAAAAGGAGGTATAGCGGGGCACCAATTATTTGTTACTATAAATTATTCTCTTATTAATAATGAAGAAGAAGATTCAGTAACTTTAAGTTTTACAAATGATTTTGAAACTAATTACTAATGGCATACAATACAAACAATAATCTAAGTAAAAAAGGTATAAATTATTTAAATAAGGACTTTTCAGACTTTAAAAGCGCCTTAATTAATCTAGCAGAAATATATTACCCCGATAATGTAAAAGATTTTTCAGAAGGTAGTCCGGGTACTATGTTTATTGAAATGGCTTCTTACGTAGGAGACGTATTATCTTTTTATACTGATGCACAAGTACAAGAAACCTTCTTACAGTATGCACAAGAAAGAGAAAATTTATATGCTTTAGCTTATAATTTAGGATATAGACCTGTAGTAAGTAATCCTAGTACAGTTGAATTAGATATTTTTCAACAAATACCTGCATCAAATGGGCTACCTGATTATAATTATGCCTTAAGGATAGCTAAAAACTCTTCTTTTTTTCCCAATAGCAACACAGAAACTAGCTTTTTAATACAAAATGAAGTTAATTTTGCCTTTAGTTCATCTAATGACCCCACAGAACAAACAGTATTTTCATTAAGTGGGACCGTTCCAGACTATTATCTCTTAAAAAAGAAAGTTAAAGCTATAAGTGCTGAAATTAAAACTAAGTCTTTTGATATAGGAGCAGTTGAAAGATTTAAAACCCTATCTTTAGATGACAATAGTATTATAGGAATACAATCAATAATCGATACAGAGGGAAATGAATATGTGGAAGTACCTTACTTAGCACAAGAAACAATATTTGAAGAAGTACCTAATACAGAAGTTAATGACCCTGAATTAAAACAATATAATAATCAGGTTCCTTTCTTATTAAGAAATAAAAAAGTTCCACAAAGATTTGTATCTAGATTTAGATCTAATACAAACCTTGAAATTCAATTTGGTGCTGGTACTATAGGTGATGAAGACACAACTATAATCCCTAACCCAGATAATGTAGGTTTAGGAATTAAAGATGGAAGATCTTTATTAGATTTATCATATGACCCTTCTAACTTTTTACACACTAAGGCTTATGGAAAAGTCCCTTCAAACACTACTTTAACTGTAACTTATTTAGTAGGAGGGGGGATTAATTCAAATGTAAACTCAAATACTATTACTAGAATAGGAAATGTAATTACAACTCCTCGAATAGGAGGATTAAATTCTGGTTTATTAACGGCAGCTGCTGATTCTATAGCTTGTAATAACCCAGGCCCTGCTGCTGGTGGGGGACCAGGTGATACTGCTGAAGATATTAGATTGAATGCTATTGCTAATTTTTCTTCTCAACAAAGAACTGTAACTAAAGAAGATTATTTATTTAGGTGTTTAGCTATGCCCCCACAATTTGGGTCTGTAGCTAAGGCATATATAGCTCAAGATACTCAAATATCATTAGATACTAATAGGAGAGTAACTAATCC
>Ga0181395_1001258_pt1 | contig 10455 bp, 25 predicted proteins | sample 18SPOviralmetaG_FD_130124 | JGI IMG/M metagenome (GOLD analysis project Ga0181395, IMG submission 130124) | Marine viral communities from the oligotrophic San Pedro Time Series (SPOT) site, San Pedro Channel, CA, USA - 18 SPOT_SRF_2010-12-16 | ecosystem: Environmental > Aquatic > Marine > Strait...
ACGGCAAACGAGATTGCCAAGGAACGCTTGAAGCAGGCTATGAAGAAGGCTGCTGAAGATGCTTCTCGGTCCAACAACTGGGGCACGGTATCTCAGCAAATGCGTAAGGAGATCATGGAGCGTATTTCTACGCAGATTGACTGGCGCAAGGTTCTTCGCTACTTCATCAAGACCAGTCAGCGTTCCGATCGTCGGTCTACTCCTCGCAAGATCAACCGTCGCTTCCCACGTATCCATCCCGGTAAGCGTGTGACTCGGCAGGCCAAGATTGCGATCAGCATTGACCAGTCTGGTTCTGTTGATGACGGTATGCTCAACTCTTTCTTCTCTGAGTTGAATGCACTGTCCGACCTTGCTACCTTCACTGTCATTCCCTTTGACACGACGGTTGGTCAGGATCATGTGTACGTGTGGAAGAAGGGCCAGAAGCGCGATTGGACCCGTGTGATGTACGGTGGAACGTGCTTTGATGCGCCCACTCGTTACGTCAACGAACGTGACTTTGACGGTCACATTGTGCTCACGGACCTTTGTGCTCCAAAGCCGATTGCTTCTCGTTGCCAGCGTATGTGGATGACCACGAAGGAATACGCAGAGCGTCCTTACTTTTCCACCAACGAGCGTATCGTCGCTATCGACAGGAAGTAGAATGGGGTATCGTTCAGAAGTCGTGTTCGCTATTGACAAGAAGGTTGTGCCTTTGTTTATTGCACACATTGCATCAAACACAGCAGCACAAACGCTTTGTTTCAAGCACAGTGACAAACACACCAAGGATTACCTTGGTGAGGGTCATTGGCTTTTCCGATGGGATCACATCAAGTGGTATGGCTCATATCCTGAGATTCAGGCCATTATGTCTTTCGTTGGGGAGAAACTTCAAGAACTTCCTGAAAGTTTCGAAGAAGCTGAAGAATACTACCGTCTTGTCGTTCTTGGAGAAGAGGTTGAGGATATCAAAGATGAAGGTTGGGGCTTCGACTCTATCTTTATCAACAGGAGCATTGGTTACTGATGAGTAGTAATCGTCGTAGACTGATCTTCCATTGTTCACGAGAATGGTCTGAAAAGGCCTCCGAACAGGTTGCGCCAACCTCTGAACGGGCTATGTTGTCTGTGTCCCGAGGGGAGCGCGACCCGCCACCCCGTCAAAATGAGAGGAAAACAGATGAAGTATGCGATCATCTGGCATAGCCAGTATGGTAAAGAAGAAGTTGACGAGTGCGATACACTCAAGGAAGCTCACTTCCTGAAGTCTGAATACCAGATGGCTTACGGTGGTAGCATCGAAATCGTCAAGAAGAGGGGGTAAACAGTGAAGATGGTCCTGGTTTTCGATACTGAGGATTGGACAGGGAGTCGCAATTCGTTGAAGCTCGCTATGCAGTTCTTCAAAGCACACCATGCTTCTCACTCTATGGGTGATGGTCACCTCACATTCACAAAGATCCCAATGATCAAGGCAATCCGAGAGGTTGCCAAGGCTGTTGAGAACGGTAAGTTGAATTCTAGCCTTCGTGACTGTAAGAGATACACAGAAACCAACTGGAACGACTGGATCTGATCAGATTGCACACACTTCCGAACAGGCTATGTTGTCTGTGCCAGCGGGGGGAAGGCCCCGCCCACTCCAACCAAAGAGGCTTCAATGCTTGAGACTGCACGTACTCCTTTCGATGAAACTGCTGACAACCTTTGCGCTATGGTCCTTGCGATCACGACCCATCAGACCCTTGAGTCTGAAAAGGATACTGTCGCACCAGAGCAGGCTGAGGTTGCTCTTCTTCTGTACTCTCTGTCTCAGGTTCCTGCTGAGGCTTGATGTCGATTTGGCGTCTGAGGTGCAGGCGAGATAGAAGGTAAGAGCTTCCTCTCCATTACCAACGGAGATACGACCTTCTTATTGGTTTTCTGTACCAAACGAAATGACGCTCGGAGTTGTCAGTCCCGAAAGTCTGTGGTGGACTAACTGACGCCTTTTAAGGCCGTGTGGTGAAATGGTAAACACAGTGGATTCAAAATCCGCCGACCGTAAGGTCTTGTCGGTTCGACTCCGACCACGGCTACCATTTTACGAGAGAGTCCAAGACTTAACCAAAGGCGGTTAAGTACCCGCTGCCCTCTAAGCAGTCTTATCGGACTACTGGAATAGCATATTTGCTATGGGACTCGCCATCCCCTCTCTCACCCTTTCTTGACAGGCGACTACTAAGCACTTGGTCGTTTAGTATAATCTGCAGCATAAACTGTACTTATCAACAGTCAAAATGGTCTTACCAACCAGCCTGTCATCTTTTTCACTTTCACAAAGCAGGCCAGCCAAAAGATGGGCTTTTGGCTCCAATCGAGATTCGCTGATTTAGACAACGGTTTAGACAAGGCTATCATTTAGCTGTTATCATACAGCCCTCGATGGACGAGGTGATAGTTGGTATTCTAAAGGGATTTGCCCTCCCTCTGCTTTGTACCCTTTTGATGAGAGCCTGTGAACAGGACGAAAGTTCTAGTATAATTTATATGTTAGAGTACGGCAGGTAGACGCCAAATGTGTAGGTGTGATCCCTACCTCTCATCATCTTTCATGGTTTGCTATGGAACAGATTTGTTTTTCAATACCGTATGGTGATACTACAGATCCAAACATCATAGCAAAGCGACTTGCTGAAGAACTACAATTCAAATCCTGGATGGTTAGGAGAAAAGATGACCCTATTCATGTTGATCGTACTGCTTGTACTGTTTTCCTACTAAGCGGTTGGACAACAGACTTCTAAACTACTTGCCCTATTCTCTGAACAGGATAGGTTGTGTGTGGCTGGCGGGGATACCGTCGGCCATCACCCGTTTCTACTTGAGGCCCCAATGTCAGTTATTGTTCGTGATCGTGCCTATAGTCCTATGATTGTCCTTCGCGTGGACAGAGACTTTTACGGCAGTTCGCAAGAACTCGCTGTTCATCGGAATGTTCGCAGAGGCGAAGCAATCAGGTCGAGAGCTTACCAAGGTGAGGAAGTGTTCTTTGCACCTCCAAAGGTGCCGAAGCAACACAGAATCCTGGCTTACGATAGGTTTGGTTCTCCAACCTATATGAAGTCGTCTGAGGTTCTTCCTGCCGATCTTCACATCATCGAGAAGTTCGCATGAAGCCAACACACTATTGCCGTTTCTGCGGTTGTCAGGCTTGGCGACCAACTTGGTTCAATGGTAGGTGCCCCAAATGTGGGACAACTTACAATCCAGTTCCATGGAGAAAGTAATGCTTCCCGACCTTGAAGAATGCGCACGACTAATCCTTTCCTGTACTGATCCAAACGAAGTCATGCGGCTTTTCTCTCAGTACGCTAAGGATTTTCCCGATGAACAAACTATTGCCCTCCACAAGACAAGCGGTGTTGCAGATAAGATGGTTTGGGCAATAAAACATCCAGATATGGATTGGACTCGGAGCACTAAGCAAAGCGGTTGCGGTTGCGAATACGGAAAACACCGTTGCACCGACCGAAAGGACGGATGGCAGAAAGACAAGGATTGGGATAACTACCCAGACTATCCTTGATTTGTCCTCGACCCAAAATTTTTCCTCCCCGACAACTAAACGAGACTATTTTTCCTCATGATTGGGCCAAGCAGACTGAATATCGGTGATTTGGTTAGGGACTTTATGGGATATCACTATATCCTCATTGAAGTTCTTGAGCCAAAGAAAGATCGTTACCTTACCGATGGCGCTCCTTGGCGTTATGTGGTTCATAATGGTCAGCGCACACTCAGATTCAAGGAAAGGGCCTTAATCTTTGTGAGAGGAAAAAATGAAAGTAGGTGATTTGGTTAGAAATAACATCAACTATCCTTCCAAAGTATTTTTGGTAATGAGGGTTCAACAACATGCCGACTACAATAAGGTAGTATGGCTTTACCCCGACCCTGATTGTAATCCTAATCGCGATCACACTGATGAAGAGAACTATTACTTTAAGCATTTCTTTGAGGTAGTAAGTGAAAGTAGGTGATCTGGTGTCGTATAACGATTCGTTTCACGCCCCAGACCTTGGCCTGACCGGTATTGTCATTAACCAACATAAAAGTGCCATAGGTGTTTACTGGTTCATGTACAAACTAGTCACAGCCGAACACAAAAATTATTTGAAGGTAGTCAGTGAAAAAAGGTGATCTTCTAATTCTTGGTGATTTCGCTGTGATTAGATACAAGTGTACCTCATGTGTCTTTCTTGGTTACAGGGAATTGTATGGTAGAACATACATAGTGAGACTTGCAGCAGGTAAGAAAATGCTTTTTCTTGGAGAAGAGATCAACTATGAAAGTTGGTGATTTGGTAGTCTGTAACTGTGAATCCGATACATGGTACAAGGGAGTCCCTGGTATTATTGTAAAGAAAGGTAGATTCTCAACGATGGTTTGCATCAAGGGCAAAGTAATTGAACTTGCGGGCCTTAACTTAGAGGTACTACGTGAAAGTAGGTGATCTGGTACGACATAAGTGGAATAGTCGTGATGAATTCGGCTATGGGATTGTTTTGGGCTTTAAGGCTTCCCTTGTCCACCGAGGAACAGTTGTTCGTCTTACTTGGTTCAAAGACGGGAAGGCTCGTGTCTGGTGCGCCAGCCGGAATCATTTGGAAGTGATTAATGAAAGTAGGTGATCTGGTAAAGAGTTCGCGTGGTGCCTATCCTTCCAAAGTATTTTTGGTAGTGAGGGCAGCGCAACATACCGAATTTACAGTCGGTGAGATAATATGGCTTTACCCTGACCCTGATGGTATTCCTGATTACGATCACACTGATGATGACAACTATTACTTTAAGCGTTTCTTTGAGGTAGTAAGTGAAAGTAGGTGATCTGGTACAATATCGTTATCCTGAAACCGATGATGAAAGGGGCATTGGTGTGGTTATATCAAAGACAAACCACTCTGGGTTCTTTGAGATCATGGAACTTGTCGGACTATATCGCGGCGATACTCACGTAGATAACAACGATTTGTGGGAAGTGATTAGTGAAAGTCGGTGATCTTGTTCGTCATAAATCGTTGGGCCTTGGCATTGTCACAAAGATGATGACCTTTGAGGAGATCAGCGCGAAGTATGGGATTGATCCATCGCGAAAGGATCTGTTTCCAATCTTTGAGATCAAGACTTTCGAACTTCATTACTACAATCCATACGACGATGAGATTGAAACAAAACGAGATTACATTCTCGATCAAGACCAGATAGCAGAGTTTGTGGAGTTACTCAATGAAAGTAGGTGATTTGGTTTGCGTTGAGACTGGTGATTTGTCTTTCCACGGGCCTCCTTTTGATTATATCTCCATTATCGGAATCATTGTTGATATTCCTGACAGTTATAATCCATACGTGAGAGTTCGCATAATTAACACGTCAAGTGGACAATTTGTTGGAGTTTGCGCACCATTCCGTAAGTCTCAAATGAGGATACTCAATGAAAGTAGGTGATCTTCTGTTGCTTAGTCACGATGCTGTGAAGACTTACGGCGTTACCGCGTGCATCTTTCTCGGTTACAAGGAAGGGCTTGCTAGAACATACATAATGGCACTTATAGAAGGCAGAAAGGTTCCTCTCATTGACTCTCAAATTTATTGGACTCAACGAGGACGGGTTCGACTCGAAATGGACGGAGGTAGTCAATGAAAGTCGGTGATTTGGTTAAGGTAGATCCCATTGGGGCAGGTCTTGTGACCGATGTATATTGGGACGACGAAGAAGACTCAGAGTATGTACGCATCCAGTTTATGGATGGCACATGTCGCCTTGAGAACGAAGACATCGTGGAGGTGATCAATGAAAGTCGGTGATTTGGTATTCTCAAATGGTACGATTGCGATCATTATTGAGGATTGCTACACAGGCAGAGACCTTGAGCACGAAGATTTCGTGAGACTCTATTATTTTGGTTCTCGTCGGTTCTCAAACAGCTACAAATGGAGTATTGTACCCATTTGAGATGACATTTGGTGACAGGACAACTGTTTCAAACAGGCTATACTGCCTGTGCCAGCGGGGATGAGGCTCGCGACCAGCTTGAACAGGAATGTCATGAACATCTACATTATTGCAGCGAATGTTTCTATCCAGCTTGCTAAACTAAGCAAGAATGGACTTATCGCCAATGTGGGCGAAACAACGAGAAATGTCCGCAAAAGACTCAAAGATGATGATTACCGTAGAAAGACACCCGGTGGAGGCTGGAAGGTTATCCATGAGTTTGTGAATGTTTCGGTAAGAGATGCACAGATTCACAAGTTTTTGAAGTCCCATCCAAGAGTTAAATGGAATAACAACTCAAATACTGAAGAGTTTACTTTTCTTGATGATGATGGAAGCGGAAGCGAAACAATAAAGATTGTTTCTTCTTTCTTGGAGACTCTTGATTACAAAACTTTGAAATACTCTCATTCCATACTTCAACGAAAGTATAATACACTACTTGCTGAAAACAACAGACTCAAAGATATAAACGAGAAGTTTCAAAACTCTGACATTCACAAACTTATTTGGGAAGTACACGACGAAAAGAAAAAGGCCGATCATGCTGCTTCTTGCCTGGAAGAAGGTCTAAGCCGGATTACACATGCAAGAAAACAGTTTGATCAGGAAGTATTGAGACTGACTCGGGAAAAAAAGCAACTGAAAACAGAACAACAAGAACTTATCAGTTCGGTGGCAATGATGGAGATAGCCCTTTCTGAGATGGAGTTGTCCAAGAAAAGAAAGAGTAAGTTTATCTATCTTCTCTCTGTTGTTTTGTTTGGTAGTCTCGCTTATTCGTTTCTTTCAGAAGAAGAAGTAAAGAAAGAGATTATCTATCGACCAATGGTCAAATATGTGGAAAAGGTTGAACAAATACCCGTCGCTGAGTCTCCAAAGCCAGAAAAGAAGGCACAAGTAGTAAAAGGTCCTACCCCATCACCTTGTCAGTTAGAGAAACTTAAATCAATTGGGGCAGACCTAAGTAGGTACGATAAACTACCACAGCAAGCCTTCGATAAGCTATTCCCCCCGAACGACGACCGTTGCAAACTGTTTCGAATAAGCGGTGACATTTGGTGACAGGACAACTGTTTCAAACAGGCTATGTTGTTTGTGCCAGCGGGGAGAGCACCCCGCACCACCCGAGCCGAGAGGTAAAACATGAGTGGCAAAACCTACCTTGGATATGAAGTCAAGACCTACAGAGAAGTCAAAGACCACAAAGCCATTACCAAAGAAATGGTTTTGGAGTGGCTGCACAATGGGGGCGGCATCGAAGGTGTAATTCTTGATGTTCCTTTTGGAATCTTTAACTGCTCGTTTGGTGGTGAATTCGAATTCATTGCAGGAGATTGCAACGAACATTGGCATTTTGTTGACACTGTGGATGGTTACGAGAAAGCAGCAGAAAAGTTGTTTGGACACATGAAGGTTGCCTTTCCTGGCCTTTGAACACCTTGCGTGATTGTTTGAACAGGCTATACTGTATGCGTCGGGCGGGGAGCGTGTCGCTCCCCCCACGGTACCACCAAGGAAACGAGGAAACAAATATTGCTCAATGCAAGACAACGAAAGTTCATTCAGGAACTCTGCTTTCTGGTCACTTTTCTCTACACTCTGAAGATGTGCGGTTATCCACAAGGACCGTGGTGGACTATGCCCTCTATCTTGATTGGAATGTTCCTGTATCACATTCTGTTTTTCGTGAAAATCAAAAGTGACACTGAAGAATAAACAACGGTAGAGGTAAAAGAATGGTAGAAATGTTTTATTTCTTTATTGTTCTTTCTCCTGTGCTGTGGATTTTTCTTTTTCTTTTCGGTAATGAATAAAATAATATTTCTTTTTGTTATTTTATTTTTCTTTTTTGTTTTTCTTTTTTCTTTTGTGAGGTGACAAATGGGTAAAGTTTATCTTCTTGGCGATAGCAAGGGCATCCCTTTCGCTGCTTTTACGAGCTTGAAGGCCGTATTTCAGTATGTTGACACAAACTGGTACGCTATGATGGGCGTCATTCAGGAAGACCGCAAAGAAGCGGCCGAAAAGATGATCGATCTTGCTGCTGAATGGCCTTCGGCAGCTTCCATGATTGCCGATCGCCGCCCTTACCACTTTGAAGGGTCTTCCATGATTCAGACTGACTTGGGAACCGTAGCAAAGCGGTTTCGCGGAGAGCCAGCCGCAAAGCTGGTTATGCGTGACTCAACGGGAACCTTGTATTGGACCCTTAAGATGCTTACCACTATCGCCGCAAAGCGGTAGCTTTCCAACCCTGAACAACCTACTTAGTACAGACCTCGGAGGGCAGAACATGACAAGACTTGACATGCCGATCGGAGACATCTTCGGACTCATCGTGACCTTTGGTTACATGATCACGGTTTGCAGCATCTTTGCAGCCGCTTACATCGCGTGACAACTCAAGACAACTGGTGACTTGCGTAAAACCTTGTAACCGGTTGTCAACTTGTGTCACATCCACCCTCAACCCACTTGACAGGACTTGTCAAGGGCCGATCACGCGGTCGTGACATCTCGTGACAAGACATCGAGTGACAGCCCGTGACATTCGGTGACTGGCCTCCAGGCGATCGGGGGGCTATCTTGTTTGGGTGCCGGGGAGATCACCCCGCTCCCCACGTCACCGGGCCGGTGACAACCAGTGACAAGATCGCCCTCGACAGCCGCCCGGATCGGGTTACGTGTAGAGGGTCCGGCGGGGATCAACCCGCCACGCCAGCCGGGGCGTCACCGGTCGAGACACTTGATGACATGACAGCCCGCGATCACCGGGCTACACTGTATGGGCTGGGCGGGGAACCGCTCCCGCTCTCAACCCACCAACTATTCCGAGGTGCCCTTTGGCAAACGTTTACATGATCACCGCTCCCGCTTCCGCCCTTCCTGTTGCCGTCTTTTCCTCCGCAAAGCGCGCCTTTGAGTGGGCTGAAGAATGGGCCTTCGATGCTGAGTCGCACGTTACCGCGCGTCAGACTGCAATCGAAGCAAGCGAAGATATGGAGGACGGTGCTATTGCCGACTTCAAGCTCTACGGTGCCGATTCCACAGCTTGGGATATGGGCAAAGTCAAGGCTGCTTTCCGTGGTAAGCCGGGTACCTCTGTTACTATGACCGACAACTCGGGCGCTGTCACGTTCTGTCTTTCCTACATGCAGACGCTGTGACAACCCGTGACGGGCAGTGACATCTGGTTACTTGCCCCGCCGCGATCGGGCGGCTAAGTGTATCGTGTGGGGCGGGGATGTGGCCGCCCGCCCCGCGCTCCCTCTCTTCTGGCCATGTTTTGTTCCCAACTTTGTGAGGTGCCTTTTGGCTTCCAACGTCTACGTCGTCCAGTCCGCTTCCGACCTTTCCCTTGTTTGCGTTGCTACCAACGTCCGCAAGGCTGTCACTTCCGCAATCATTCACCTTAACGCGGAGATCGCGGGTGATGACGTTTCCGTCGAGACGCTCGCTACCGCTTGCATGGTGGATGGTACGGAAAGTGACGACCCCGAAACCGCCGTCAAGGCTATGTTCCGTGGTTCGCCCGGCGCTACCGCTACGCTTGCCCTTGACGAATCGCTTGGTTCGGTCATTGTGACCTTCCTTAAGACCGTCTAAACCGGAGGCCGCTTGCATACCGGCTAAAGTATGCACGTTCTACCACGTTGTCTATCTTCTAAACCCAACCTTCCGAGGTCTACGATATGAAACTGCCGAACTTCATAGTGCCGGTAACCGTGGCGGGCTTGGTTTAGTCACGGAATGATGCCTATGCTACGGGTACGCTCGTATGCCAACCCAAGTTTGAGGTCCGCGATATGAAAGGCGATGATAAACGGTCCAATGCGTAGATAGGAGGCATACCTTTCTGCGAGCATTGACAAGAGGATGCAATAGAGACGAACCCACATAGGACCGGTCGTGGTCTTATCGAACCCTTTAGGTTGAATCGTTAAGGCCCGCCCTGGGGAACCTGTCTCTGTTACATAACAATGTTCTTTTACATTCGTATCTGTTGATACTGCATATGACTGGTAAGGGCGAGAGCAATAGAAAGGTAACGTAAAAGGTATATACTCTCTACACTATAGATACCTATAAGAAAGAATCCTGTGTTGTATTGTTAGTTAGAGTAGGCAATACTATTATACACCCTATTGAAGTTAAGGTTCTATTGTTGTTTTAGTTAGGGTTGGGTTAACCCTCTCAGCATTTCTATATACGATGTATGTTTCCGTTATAGGATTGTTGTTAATGTTGTATTATAGTTGTACGCGACTTAGTACACATAACGTAACGCTACAGTGTTGTCAATGTTTAGTTATGTTGTTTGCATTGTCGTTAACATTTGTTAGCAATCTGTTTGCATTGCTGTTAACATTTGTTTGTGTTATGTTGGGTATACCCCTCCCCCCCCCTACCTACGGAATGTATGTCC
>Ga0181395_1001268_pt1 | contig 10401 bp, 3 predicted proteins | sample 18SPOviralmetaG_FD_130124 | JGI IMG/M metagenome (GOLD analysis project Ga0181395, IMG submission 130124) | Marine viral communities from the oligotrophic San Pedro Time Series (SPOT) site, San Pedro Channel, CA, USA - 18 SPOT_SRF_2010-12-16 | ecosystem: Environmental > Aquatic > Marine > Strait...
CAGATAATTGTTGCCAGCCATTCTTAATATACAGTCTTAACACAAAAAAAATAAATATTTATACGCCCAAAACCATAGAATCAGATGTAAATATATTGGAAAGGGTAAAGGCTGTAAAATGACAATAGTAAATATACATGGAATTCTAGCTAGAGAGTTTGGAAACTCATTCAAATTAAGCCTACCCAACCCAAAAGATGTCTTAGAGGCTATAGACTGTAATAGAGAGGGTTTTCTGCAGAGATTAGTGCAGTTGCAGAAAGAAGGGCTTTGTTATGACCTTATAATAAACAAAAAAAGAATCACTAATGGCCCAGATATGGATAACATATCGGATGCAAATACGATAGATTTAGTTCCAGCTATCTCAGGTAGTGGCCCCGCAATGGGACCAATTCTAGCAGCTATCTTTCCAGCGCTAAAAGGAACGGTAGCGCTTAAGGCCATAGCTTTTGTAGCTAATGCCGTCCTTTTTGCATCAATTAGTTACGCATTAGCACCCAAACCTGAAAACGAAGCTCTAGAAATTGAAGCTGATGGATCAAAAAGTTCCCTTATTTTTACTAACACAGTAAACGTAGCCAGCCAAGGTTCTCCAGTTCCTATAGGTTATGGGAGATTAAAAGTAGGCTCACAAGTTGTGCAAGCTACGATAAAATCGTTCCCTCAACACCAAGAGCCTTCAAAAGCTCTAGGGGCTGATAGAGATAATCCAAATTTTATAGGTAATAGACCATTATGAAACACCTCCTTAAAAAGTTAAGTATTGCAGGAGCGGGAGGTAAAGGTAGTAAACCAAAACCTCCTATTTATAAACCGCCTGTTATGGGGGAGCTTCAATATGGAGCTTCTCACAGTTATGCAGAAACATTAGATTTGGTAAGTGACGGACCTATCGAGGGGATTGTAAATTCAAAAGGACAATTAGTAGATGGTTTAAACATCTTACAGGGTATTTACTTAGACGATACGCCTGTCGCTGTTACTAATCAATCCGCCACAAATTCTAATGAAGTCACAACTTTAGAACTCGAAACTTTTGATTCTTTAAATATGGAATTGAATAGCACAGAAGGAGTTTTATATCTAAGTAAATTTTTTCAAGAAATAGCACAAACTACCAAAAGAAGCAAAGCTGGCAAAATAACCTCTTTAAAATCCAACCCAGAAGGACCAATAGACGTTTTCGAGGCAGACTCCTCAAATAATGCCAACATGGTGTTTATGAGGACGATGACAAAGACCCCAGAAGTGAGCGGGACTTTCGTAGGACCACCTATTTTACCCACTTTCAGTAGAATTTCAAGTTATGCTATTTTTATAAGGCAATTCATTAAATATAGAGATTCGGGTACAGCTCAAACATTCCATCTGTATTTAAATAATGATTTTTTATCAGCTAATGACGCAGACGCAGCTTACAGAAATAATAGTCAACCCACAGGGGAAATAGAGGGAGGGAGTTTAATATGGACAAACAATTCTTCTTTAGATACGTCGAAATTTTTATTAGCTTTGAACCCTAATATTTCTCCTAAAATATTTAGGAAAAATACTGAAATCCTTACTAACTTAACATTACCAGATCTTAATACGATTTTAAATTTGTATAATAATAATGACGCAGGAGAAGTGAATCAGCTGCAGAAAGAATTAGCAGCTAAAACTTTGTCGAGAATAGGATGGGAAAAAGGTGCTGTAGATTCTCTTTTATCTAATTACTTAGATAATAGGATTGAAGGAGTAGTTATATGCAAGGTAAACTCATCAAACACTAATTTAAACAAAAATATATTAGACGGGGATGCGTTGATGAAAATGGAGACCGTCCCGTATGGAACAAAATACGGGTTAAACATCGCAACCCGACTGAGAAATTTAGGTGCAAGGATTACAGATGTTACTTGCCCAGAAATTTTAAGCGATGGTACTCTAACTGGAACTATGCATGGGTTCTTAATTTTTGAATTTCCCATGCAGAATCAAGTCGGCGATAATACGTTTAAGACCACAGACGGAGTGGCTCATGATTACGGAAAAACCTACACATTTCAAATCCCCTCTTACATCATAGAATTACTAAAAGATGTAAATTCATTCAAATATGGAAAAAAAATTGAAGAAGGATCAAATTCTACAATTTTGTCATTAGATTCTACAATTAATTCCATTCAAAATAATCAATTAAAGTTTAATTATAGTAACGTATTAGCTGAAATCCGCAAAGGCAAAGAAAGTCAAACGCCTTTCGATAACTTTAAAAAGATTTTTATAGATCACCCTTACAGCAGAGAATTGTTCGGTCCTTTTGGGACGGCTACAGCAGGGGGTAGCGCGATAGATGCTAATGAACAAGAAAACGCTCCTCAACGTATCTCTGCTAATACACAAATGTTAACTAGATCTGCAGTTGTAGAAAGGGATGCTACTAATTTTAATACAGAATTAGGTCAAAATGGACTACCCACTTCAGAAGGAAGTGATGATGTAAGACAAGATGTTGAGAACACTCCTCGTAACTATTCAACTTGGGGCAATAGCTCTTTCCAAACATTTGACGAAGCAGCCATCCCAGTCGTCCACACAATTTACAATCCTAATGTAGAAGAAGTTTTTATTACTTTAGATGTCTCCTCCCTCAGAGATACTCTTGTTAGAGATGTAAGCGACGTTAAGAACAACAATCTCGCAGATAATGAAGATTTAAAAACAGGCACGACTTTCCCAACAGTTTTAAATATAAAAGTCGAAACTGGTTTTATTGATGAAAATGGTGATCAAGAAGTAAAGAAAAGTTACAACTATAGAATAGTAGCTTTGATAGAATCAAATACTTTAATAGATATAGGTAACCCTGATTATAATTCATCTGGCGGCAAAGAATTCGTTGTAGAACTAACTAATCCAGATGATAATGAAAATTATCTTTCTCGCCCCTTTAAACTGCCAGATAATAAGGCTTCGGCAACTACGCTTACCTCCGATGGGGAGCTAGGCATAGAAGCGGGTGTTATTAATCAGATGCAAGATAGGAAAAGATTTATAAAAATCGAAAAACTTTCTTATGAAACTAATTCTGTTTTATTATCTAAAGTCGTATCGGTTAGTAAAGTAACAGAAATAATTAATGCAGATTTACCCTATCCCTTCTCCGCTATAATCGGGACTAAATTAGATTCTAGAGCTTTTAGTAGTATACCTAGAAGAAGTTTTGATTGTAAACTCAAAAAAGTTAAAGTCCCTAGTAATTATTTCCCTACTAATGGAGGTATAGATAAAAGATACTATGATACTGTAGCTGAATTTCAAAACGCCACTCGATTACAAAAGTTAATTTACAAAGGCGATTGGGATGGTTCTTTCCATGAGGAATTGCAATGGACAGATAATCCAGCATGGATACTCTATGATTTATTAACTAACGTAAGATATGGAATGGGTTCTCATATCAACGCAGACAACATAAATAAATGGCAACTTTATAAGATAGGAAAATTCTGCGATAATGTAGATAACGAAGGCTACTTCTTAGGAGTAACTGACGGGAGAGGTGGGATAGAACCCCGATTCTCTTGCAACGTAGTATTTGATCAAGGGCAAAAAATATTTGACGCTATAAATACTATCGCATCTCTCTTTAGAGGCCGAACTTTCTTTAGTAACTCTGAAATTAATTTCGTTGATGATAGACCTAGAGCAGCAGTCAATCTTTTTACTAATGAAAGCGTCAAAGACGGTTTATTCTTCTACTCAAACAACAGGAGAGACGAGCAATTTAATACCATAGAAATAGGTTACAGAGATAGATTCGACAATTACACTCCGAAAATAGAAGTTGTTGAAGATGAAGAAGATATCAAAGAGAGAGGGATCTTTAAAAAACGTATAGAAGGGGCTGGTATAACTTCTAGAGCTATGGCTCGTAGAGCAGCTCAGCATCAAATCTTTTCTAAAATACGAGAGAACCAACAAGTAGCTTTTACTGCTGGACTAGAGACTCTCTTATGTAAACCTGGAGATTTAGTTATAGTAGAAGATGAACTAAAGACCAATATAACTAATTTTGGCAAGATTTTAGATGTCAACCTAGAGGATGAAACAATTAGACTTAGTAATACATCCTCTTCTTTGATGACTACTGGAGTTTTAACTATTTACAACCCCACTGGTATCGACAGTATTAATGATCTAAATATCGCAGCGAATCAAAATAGGCAACGATATGATGGTTTTACTATTACAGGACTAACTACAAATCCTTGGAAAGATTTTACTGGCGATTACAGTTTCTCAAATTACACAGCAGGTTACGATCAATCTACTGGATTTAGCACTGGTGAGACTAGATATGCTGAATACGCTTCTTACACAGGTATTTCAGGCAAAAATATATATTTTGAAACAGGTGTAACAGGATGGATTTTTGGATCTGGAGATGCCAGATCTTTATACTCTGGAGATTTTATATCTAAAGAGACAGGGACACAAACACTCACAGATTTTAATACTGGTAGGATATGTGTTTTAAATATGGCCGCTATAGATAAGAGGGGGGCTAATTTTCAATTTGGAGGTTTTGATTCTGACAGTTTTAGGGGCTACACTAGAGGTGTAACTGATTTAGAGTTATCTGGTCTAGCACCCAAACAAATAATTGATATTAATGTAACTGGAACCGCAACTAATTTAGACTATGGATGCTCCCTTTCGGGTTTTAGTGAACCAGAGCTTTTAAAATCTATTCATTTGGGAAGCGCAGCGAGATTCCAAATTAAAGATGCTAGCCCCTTCTTTTACAAAGTAATTTCAATGAAAGAAGAAAATCCCAATGAATACCTTGTAACTGCGACAAAGTATGATACTGGCAAATTTAATCTGATTGATAAAAATATAAGTATAGAAGAAAAAGCTAATACATTTAGCTATCAAGTAGCCCAAACAATCAACGGGGTAGTCTATGAAACTTTAGACAATCCAACTTTTGTGGGAGAAGTTACAACTGGTATACCCAACGTAACAGATAACACCTTCAATATATCAGGAAATTGGACTGCTGTAGCTAATAGCACTGGTTATGGTGTAAGACTAACTCAGCCAAACGGCCAAATATTTGATACCAGCACGACAAATACTAATATTGTTATTGATGGATTAAATCAAGTGGGAGTTTTTAATCTTGGTGTAAATGCTCTTGGGAATATGGCGAGAAGTTGTGGAGACAATGCTTACTATGATTCTCCATATATAAATACTGGACTGTTTATTGTTTATGAAGATTCTCTAAGTAGCCCAGTTTCATTCTTAAATACAATCACCATCTTATAATGAACTATACAGGCTATTCAGTTTTAAAAGTCACTAAAGACGATGGAGCATATACTTATGGTTTAGATGCATATTCTCTAGCTACTGGAGCTACTGGAGCGGGTGGGTATTTAAGTTCTTACGCAAACCCTACTATTGATTTTATCCACGGTATAACTTCAGGCAATTATCCGCTACCGACAGGTGGTTTACAGCCTTCCGATTTCGTTTACACTGGAGAAGCTACTATCATAGGAGGGGCGACTCCAAATGGCGATATAAGAGGAGAAGCAACTGGATTTTATAGATTCGGGACTACAACTCCCTACTCCCTAGAAAAAAATACCAGATATTCTGGGGCTTTATACGCTGTTTACAAAGTATCTCCAAGTGAATCCCACTATCAGAAGATAGGTATAGGAACAAATCTCACACAGATAAACGCTTCTGGTTACTACGAAGGTGATTTTACTACTCGCAACATCCACGAGTTTGAAAGCAACTACATTCCAGATTTTGATGATCCAACTAAAATAATAACAGGTAGTGGAATATATAAAAATGGAAGTGATGTTTCTTTAAAGTTTAATATATTAAACAGAAATAAAGATCTACTGACTTCTTCCTCTGAAATAGCGGCAGACCCTTTTGTAGATAAGCAAATATTTAGCATTCTAGACTCAGATTCTAATGTCGTATTTCCCAACTACAGAACAAATGGAGATTCTACTTTTACTTTTTCACGATCTCAAAACATAGATGTCTTTGGTTCTTATAATAGGAACTTTGGCATAAGAAATGAGATTGTAAACCAAGATGGAGGCATAAGCACGGGAGAATTTTACTTGTATGCTAATACAGCAACTTTTGATAAAGTAATAGTTCAGGCTTCTGGCGAGACTTCTTTAAATGAAAACCCCGCTAACAACTTCCCTCCAAATACTGGAGGTATCACATCAGCTATTGATAGAGCGGATGCGATTAAATATTTTAATAATCAACCTATAAATGCTTCTGGTTCCACTGGATTCATAGAAATAACATTAAATTTTAACGAAGACCCCAATTTTACTAATTTAGGGGACGTAAATATATGGAATGGAACATCTGGAGATTTCACCACAAACAAAAGTAGTTTTGTAGGCAGCTATCCATTAAATTTATTACAAGAAGGCCAAAAGATAGCGCTTACTTCTAATGATGGTATTAAAGAAGGTACTGGGCTTTTCTTTAAGTTGGTAGCAGATAGCGATGTAGGTTTTGAGCCAGAGGTCTTTACAATGGGACCATATACTCTTGAGCCTAATGTCGAAGGCGCAGATTTAAATGTCTATAATCAAAGCCTTGAGCAACAAATTATCGTATCCGACCTTTCTATTCAGGCTGGTGTAGATGGAAATACAACAAAAGGTGGTCATTTTGCAGTAGGGGCAAGTGCAGTTAATTCGACACAAATGTTAATTCAGGGTAATAATACCAGTGTCGAAATAGCAAATAGCGGAGGATACTCTGTTAGCACTGAACAAAAAGCAGCAGTAGCTTCTGTTGCTGGAAATATATACTCCACAGGATCAATGATCGCGGGAGGATCAGGTCATCACATTAGTGGAGATTTCGATACTATTGCTGGAGGTATGCTAGGTAATATTTCTGGTGGCGACTTCAACTTTATAGGAGGTGGATCAGGTGTAGATATTGTGGATTCTTTTTATTCATCAAGCGTGGGTGGATTTAACAATGATATTTCTGGTTCCTCTTACTCTATTATTGGAGGAGGCGAAAATAATGTTATCACAGGATCTTCCTATTCTTTAATTGGAGGTGGATCTAATAATAAGATAGATGAAAGCCCCGAATCTATTATAATCGGTGGTCGAGGTAATTTAATTAAAACAGCCCGTGGTGGACTTGGTTACAACTTAGTGGGGGCAGGTAATTCTAATGAGGTTATAGACTCTACAAATTGTAGCACTTTGGGTTATGATAATGATATCACTGGAGCTATTAACTCAGTTATCTTTGGCGGCATATCTAATAAAATTAATGGAGGGGTTGGAGCTTTTGAGGTATCGACTTCATCCATATTAGGTGGAGAAGGTAATATAATATCTTCAGGAATTACTAAATCTATCTCTTTAGTAGGTAAAGCTGGTAGAGTGGATCATGACGGAGCAGTCTTGCTTGGTGATGGTAATTTTAATCTCAAGCATACAAGTGGTGATAATACCGCTACTTTAAATTTTGCTAATGGCGTTTATGTCGAAACGACAAGTGGTCTTTATCTCAATGGAAATCCTGTAATGACGGGGACCAACTCGTTTGGAGGAGATACACTTCAGACTGTTACTAATCGCGGGAACGTAACAACCACCAGTATCAAAGCCGCACATATATCAGGAAGCAATCTTACTTTAGGTAATGGTGTTACTGATGCCTCAATTCAATTAGATGGTGATTTTGGTGGAGGTGATCTTACACTGCAAAACCTTGGTAGTAACCAAGATATCTTCTTTAAAGTAAATGATGGTGGGGTGACCACTACACCTTTTACAATACATGGTTCAACAAGCAGAGTTGGCATAGGGAGCGCAACTCCTGCTTACAAGCTAGATGTCGCAGGGGACATACAAGCTAAAGATTCTGTAGTTTTGGCAGGAACTCAAGCTGCTCGTGGTTATAGTTTCCATGATCTCGGCACCACTTGGGGTTTTAAGGGTCTTACTAGTCCTGCTAGACTAGGAGTATTAGTGCAGGGATTAGAAGCCATGACTTTTGAAAGTAATGGTAGAGTTGGAATAGGATCAATTAACCCCCAAGTCTACAAGCTCGAAGTGGCTGGAGGTATTTCTGGATCAGGTGACTTCGTAGGAACTGGAGATGGTAGTAGGATCACAAATAACGGTGTTCCTTATCTCCTTTCAGGCGATTCTCCTGCGGAGACTCAAACTCTCCAAGACGTTTGCGACAATGGAAATACGACAACGACCTCCATTATTTCTACAGGTCCGTATATCTCTGGGGTCACTGGATTGTTTTCAAACAAAGTTGGAATAGGGACAACAAATCCAAGCGACCTGCTTACCCTTAAGTCCTCTGTTGCTGGTGCTGATGATATCTTTGTCGTAAAAGCAGATGATGATGAAAACATATTCAGAGTCGGTAAGGACAATAGTGACAATGGATATGTCGAAATGTTTGATGGCTCTGCCAACAAGGATATAGTGCTTAATACAGCAGGTAATAGTTATTTCAATGGAGGATACATTGGTATAGGAACATTATCCCCACGGGCTACACTTCATGTGGATAATGGTGGTGGAGCGACTACGGGATTCTTAGTAGAGAGTAGCTCAAACAAAAATATCTTATGGGCTGAAGATAATGAATCAATTAATGCAAGATCCACATTCAATGTATATCATACCACTGTAGCATCACGCTATTTGCGTCTAGGTTGGGGTTCTATATTTGCTAATGATAACGGCAATGAACTAACATTAGGTTCTAACCGTTCTAGTAATACTGCCACAAGAATTTTTGTAACAGCAGAAGGTGCAGATAATACTCCTGCTAATACTATTCAAATGCAAGCCAATCATGGCTTGGCTATATTTTCGGGTGTCTCTACAGATACATTTGAACCAACAGCATTGATTGATGTCAGAGGAGACGCTTATATCTCTGGTAGTGTAGAAGGTACGGGGGTAGGGAACCGCATAACAAATAATGGTGTTCCTTATCTCCTTTCAGGAGATGCTGCTGGTGGTAGCACCGACACTCTACAAGATGTTACTACTCGCGGTAATACTTCAACCAACCCTATTCTTATTACTGGTGGGGCTAATGCTTTTTTATCTGTATCTGGAGCTGGAAGCACTGGACCCGAAATTAGATTAGCGGGAACATATACCACATGGGAAATCGAAAATCAATATGCTGGTGGGGCTAATAATGATATGTTCCGTATACGGAATACTGCATTAGCCAAAGATGCTTTTGTTATTAATAGAGGTAGTAATAATATTGGTATATCAGCAGCTGCTCCATCAGTGGGGTTACAACTCGGAAACAGCTCAGCAGGAGAAACAAAAACTGCCATATTCAATTCAGAGGGCGGAGCAGAAATTGGCCTTACAATAAAATCTAGAACCAATAGAGCCAAACTAGCCGTATCGGATAATGATACTACTGCTTATGTAGTAGCAGAAGGAACTATAGCCTCGTTTGGAAGAGCGGATACAGCAGCATCTACTAACATATCGGTATTAACTGATGGTAGTGTCGGTATAGGATCAACGAGTCCTACGCGCTTACTGACCTTAGAAAATGACTCTGCTACAGTAACGAATAACTCCCAGTTGAGAATCAATAATGCTGGGGCTGGTGATGCTTACATATATTTATTCGCTGGAAGTGATTGGTCATTAGGTATCGACAATAGCGATAGTGATAAATTTAAACTATGCACAACTAACGATGTTAGTGACGGGACTGAAGTGGTTACTGTTGATAGAAGTGGCAACGTTGGTATCGGAACCACCTCTCCAAGTAACGCTTTAGATGTTGTCGGTCACTTCTCTGCTACCAGTAAGTCCTTCCTTATTAATCACCCAACCAAAGAAAACAAAAAGCTTCAATACGCATCTTTGGAGGGTCCAGAAAACGGAGTCTATGTCAGAGGGACAACAGATAAAGAAACAATAGAGCTTCCAGAATACTGGTCAGAACTTGTGCATGAGGACTCTATAACTGTCGTTCTTACCCCAATCGGCAAAAAACAAGATTTATTTATTAAAGAAAAATCAAATAAATTAATAAAAATTGGAGGATCGGAAGGATCTTTTGATTATGTAGTCTATGGAGAGCGCAAAGACATAGATAAACTAGAAATAGAACCATTAAAAGTGTAATAAAATACGATGTCCAATATTATTATCAGCCCAGAGTCAGGCATTTTAGAATTTAATAATAATTCTCCAAGTGGAGCAGCCATTGGATCTGCTACAGCTCCCATAAGGCTAGATGCTACGGGCGGTAATAGTTTTATTACTGGGAGTAATTTTGGTATAGGAACCAGTGAACCTCAATTTACACTAG
>Ga0181395_1001272_pt1 | contig 10396 bp, 6 predicted proteins | sample 18SPOviralmetaG_FD_130124 | JGI IMG/M metagenome (GOLD analysis project Ga0181395, IMG submission 130124) | Marine viral communities from the oligotrophic San Pedro Time Series (SPOT) site, San Pedro Channel, CA, USA - 18 SPOT_SRF_2010-12-16 | ecosystem: Environmental > Aquatic > Marine > Strait...
TGATTCACAATCTCCACTTAGTTTTGCTACTGGTAGAGGTTTAGAAGAACTAGGTGCAAGTATGTCACTAATGATTAGAGAGTATCACACAGTTATGGCTGATGCTATAGAAATGATTGATGCTAAAAGATTAGAATGGGATGAAAAAATGTATGGTGGAAAATCTAAAGAGCTTTCAGGATACTATAACAATCAATTTTATTCAGAAAAGTATGACCCTGTAAAAGATATACAAGGTTCTTTTAAAACTAGAAGAGTATATGGAGCTATGGCTGGATATGATGAGCCACAAAAAATAGTAACAGGGCTGCAATTACTCCAAGCAGGTATTATAGATACACAAACACTACAGGAAAATTTAGATGGATTAGATAACCTAACAACTGTAAATAATAGAATTACAAAAGAAAAAGCAGATAAAATACTTTTTGATACATTATTGGCTCAAGCACAACAAGGTGACACAAAAGCAACTATGGCTGTTGTGCAGATAAGAAAGAATCCATCAGATATGCAAAATATTTTAGATAAGTTTTTTACTGCAGAACAACCAGAAATTCCTGTGGCTGAACAAGAATTGCTTGGAGGAGGAGCCTTACCACCACAAGGACCTCCACCAGGCATAGCACAGTTACTGCAAGGATTAGGTGGATAATGAAATTTAATAAAGAATTTGCAGATATAGTACATAACTCACTTTTTGAAGTAGATGAACTTGGTGATGATATATTATTAGAAGAAGAAGTTTTACAACCAAGAATGTTTACTGACCAAATGCCTCCTTTAGCCTTCCCTTTTGGTTATATGATTATTAGTTCTACATTTATGTTTTACGAAGATGATGAGGATGAGAATGGCAACGAGAAGTTCTAGTAACAAAGGTCAAGCTACAGCAAGAGAGTCTACTTTAAGAAATAGACAAGCTGCTGCATTTGATGGTAGAAGTACAAATGTACAACCTGCAGCAATTAACACAAATGACAATACGCGAGGAATTATACCTGGTTTAACTGCAGGTATGACTTATGGCGAAGGTCAAGATATTAAAACACAAGTTGCAGAAGGTGGAGGTTTACCTGCTACAGCTAGAGAAACTACTTTAAGAACAAGACAAGCAGATTTTTTAAACAATAATATAGACAGAGGTACAGAACGAGAACAAGAAAGTATAATGACTGGTGCTCAAACAATTCAACCTGGTAATTATGCAGTTTCTAACTCACAAAATTTTCCTATTGCTAGACCTGGCACAGAGTATAAAAATGCAGATATGGTTTCTGCTTATGTACAATCAGGTTTTAATGATGATATTTTAAATATATTAATTAGAACTACCTAATGGTATATCCAGAGTATAGCCAATCTAAAAAGGCAGAACAAAATTATATTACAGATAAATATCTTTTAGACAAACAAAAAGAAGTAAAATTTAATTCTGTAACACCACAAGAAGCAGAAAACATAAAGCAGTTAGCTAGTGTATATAGTTTTGCACCTTCTGGTCTTTTAACAGAGTTAGGAAAAAATGGTTTAAATGTAAAACAAGCAGAACCTTATGTTTTATCCTATGTAAATAGTTATGCAAATGATGGTAGAACTATTAGAAACAATGCAAGAGATTTTCAGTTATCTAATGCAGGTATATATAACTGGATGCAAACATTAGAATCTGCAGGTAAAAGAGCTGCACAAGATGATAGAAATGTATTTGAAAAAACTAAAGGGCAGTTTAAAAAATTTGTACAAGTTGCATCAACTGGTATGGCAGCTTACCCACAATTTGTAAGTAGATTATTAAAAACTTATATGATTGCTAGAGGTGAAGCAATTAAAAAATCTGTAGAAGAAGGTCAAGATATATCTTATATAAAAAATGGTGAAGAGTATTTAGACTTAACAAAAGCATTTACTAATCCAGTATTTATGAAAGAATTTTTAAATCAAGTAAAACCAGAGTACACAGGTGGCAAAGAAGATTTAACAAAAGATTTTATACCTTTTTTTGATGGTGGACCAGCATTTGAAAAAGCAGGACCATCTGCGTTAACAGTTGGATTTGAACAATTTGGTGATAAGTTTTTTGATTTAGAAAGACCAGGAGATGAATCAGGATTAGGTAACAGTTGGTTTCCATATTTTGGTTCTGGTTCTGAAGCGTGGGATGAATCAAATAGAAGAGGACAGTTGTATGCTAAATTTAAAGGTTCAGCTTTTTCTGCTACTACAGAAGCACAACCTGTAACAGCAGGAGGTTTAGTAGCAGGTGAATTTGTAGATGGTAATACAAACGCATATAGAAATATATCTGGTGCTATTGATGGTTTATTATTTATAAGAGGTGATTTGGGAAACAAACTACAAGGTATTTCACAAAGCACTAGACAAAGATACAAAACATTTGGACTAATAAAAGAAGTAGGTAAAGATGGAGTTACTAGATTAAGAACTGTTAATAGAGAAAAGGCTATTAATTATTTTCTTAAATCAGATGAAGGTGGACAAATAATGAAAGCCTGGTCTGAAAATTTAGATGACACAAACTTAATTGTTAAACACTTTACTCCAGAAATGTCACAAGATTTAATTAGGGCAAGTAATTTAGGAACACCAAAACAAAAAGAACAAGCAGTAAGAAATGCTTTTGAGAAATGGGTGTTTAGTGACCCTAAAGGAATGCCTAGTATGCCACAAGGGTATCAATGGAATAAAACTGTAGAAAGCATTGGTCTTAATAAAATATTTAACAACTTATCTAATAACAAAGAAAAAGAAAAAGCAAGAAGGCTTTGGGGTGATTGGACTCCTAAAGATACTTTTGTATGGCAGAATCAAGCAGAAGTAATTGAAAATACAAGAAGATTTATTATTAATTCAAGAATACCTGCTACACAAGGAAACAAATTATTATCAAGTTTTGTTAATGCTACACTTCAAAATACAAATCCTGGTATAGGTTACACAACACAAAAACAGGTATTTAATAAAATATTAGATGCTGCTGGTGAAGCAATGACAGAAGCTAAGGAAAGACCAGATGTTATTGAATCTTTTTTAGATATTACAAAAGGTAACTTAAGAGGATTTAGTACAGAAAATGTAGGTAGTTATTGGGTTAGTGATATATTAAGTTGGCACAATGTTAAAACAGCTACTAATAAAGCTATAAAAGGTTTTGAAGGAATATTTCCTGGTCAACGAGCTAAGTTAGATGATTTGGGTAAAGAAATTGTTATTGATGGTCAACCACAAAAAGTGCCAACACCTCATTTAGCACAACAATTACTTAAAGAAAGTATAACTGTTCCTGATATGAGAAGTATTAGAAATAGTACAGGTAGAGTTTCTAAAGGTATTAGAAATATGGAATTAGCCTATGGTAAAAAAATTGCACAAGGTATTGATAAATATTTTGACAAAGATTTAGTTGATACAGGATGGTTTGAAAAAAGTAGAATTATTGATAGCCCTAGATTAGCTACTCGTTCTCTTATAAATTTAATGTGGGGAGTACAAAAAGGTATATGGACTCCACTACAGTTAATTACGAGAATAGCTTTTCCTGTAAGAATAACAAGTGATGGTCAAGCAAAATTAGCAGCAGATGGTTACCCCTCATTATTTAAACATCCTATGGAATATTTTGGTTTACTGTTAGGAAAAAATAATAAAACATTATCAGGAGAAGTTGTAACAAAAACAGAGGCTTTTGGTAGGGTTTCAAGAGACAATACAAGATTATACTTTGGCGATAATGTTATAGAAAATCTTAAAAAAGGATATGACAAGTATGCTATTGATGATGCTTTTACAAATCCAAAATTAAAAAAACAATATTTAACTGCAGTATTAGAAGAAATAAAATTATTAAATTTAGGTAAATTAACAAATATAGTTGCAAATAATTTATTAACAAATGTTAGTGAATCAACTTTAGCTAAAAGATTATTTAGAGGTGACTTAGATAACCTTAGATTAGACTATCAAACAAGTTTATTAGATGACAATATGACACCTGGTAATGCTTTATCAACCTATGAAAAAACATTAGCTTATGTTGATACACTTTATCAAAGAGTTAAAGAAGTTACTAATGACCCTGCGATATTAAAATTTATAGCAAGTGGTTCAGATACTTTAGAAATAGTTAATAAAAAAGGTGTTACTGAATCTTTAAAAATAATAGATGTTCCACAAGGTAGCACTATATCTGAAATGTTTCAAACAGTTAAAAGACAAGCAATAGATGATAAAAAGTTTTATAAATATTTAGAAAATTCATTTGATGAATTAAGACCATTAATAAAACAAGAGTTAGCTAAACCAGGTGGTAAACCTATTTTTATGGGATTTCCATTAGTGCAACAAGGTAGACCATCATTGAAACTTACAGATGTTAAAGAAGCACAAAATCAAATTAAAAAAGTATTAGATGCTGCAGTAACTGCATTGTTTGAATTTCCAGCAGGTATTGAAAGAGCTTTTAACAGAAGTCCATTGTATAGAACAGTAAGAAGTAAAACTTATGGAGATGCTTATTTTTTAATGGATGATGCAACACAAAAAGAATTTATTAAATCATTAAATAAATTACCAAAAATGTTTTCAACAAAAATAAAAAATGACAAATTTATAAAAGGTATGGAAAAGTTTTTTGATTTAGATGCTTTAAATAAAAGTACAAAAGAAATTATTTTAGAAGCTATTGAAGAATCTAAAACTAAAAAACCACCAGCAGGAACACAATTATTTACAAGTCTTGAAGAAGTAGAAACTTTTGTAGATGCTAGAGCATTATTTATACACAACAACTTGTTATTTAATTTGTCAGAAAGAGGTTACTTTGCAGATGTAACAAGACTTATGTACCCATTTATGGGAGCATACATTGAACAAGCAACTACTTGGACAGGTGTATTATCAAGAAATCCTTTTGCTATAAGAAAAGCAGGTTTAGTAGTTAATGGAGCTGAACAAGAAGGTTGGATAAATGAAGGACCTAATGGAGAAAAGTATTTTACTTATCCTTGGATAGGACCTGCAGTAGAAGAAAATTATTTTTATGACCAAAGTGAAAAAATAAAAATAAATGCAAGTGCTCCTCTTCAAGCTATAAATATGGTTACACAAGGTTCTGGACCAGGAGCAGGACCATATTTACAAATACCAGCAGGTTTATATATACCAGATAAACCTGAGTTTGATTTACTTCAAAAACATTTTAATCCTTTTGGGGTAAAAGTTACTGATGCAGAATCATTTAAAAAGTATGGTAAAACTTATTTATTGCCTTCATATATGGTAAAAGCTATAACAGCTTGGACAGAGGGTGAAGGAGTATTTTCTGATGAATATTTATGGAATACACACTTAGTGCAAACTGCAAAAGCATTAGCAGTAACAGGTTCGTACATTAATGATGCAGGTGAGATAGTCAGCGTTATGAATGATGCAGGTGCTTTAGACCAAGACAAATTGTTAGAAGGTGCAAAACAAGTAGGTACTTCAACATTATTAGTTAGAGCGTTCAATCAGTTTTATTTACCTGCAGGATATTCGTATGACTATAGGCTTAGAACAGATGCACAAACTGTTAAAGATTATGGAGAGTTTTTTGGTGAAGATGTAGAGCTTGGTATAGATGGTGAAGGATATTTAAGATTTTCTGCGATTATGTCTGTTTATAATAATTTAAAAACTGTGTTTGAAGGTAATGATGAAGCAACAATACTTGCTTTGACAGAAATATTAGGTGCTAATTGGCTAGAAGATGGCGAAGGTATAGAACCACTAACTTACTTAACAAGAGGTTCTAGCTACAACGAAGCTGGTATAAGAAGTACAACAGAAGATGGATTTAATTGGGAAAGAAGTAATGCTAATTTAGAAGAATATATACCAGATATATTTGGTTTGTTTGCACCAGCTCCTATGCCAGGTGCAGATTACTCTTATGAAGCACGATTTGCACAAAGAAGAAAAGGCAACATAGTAAAATTTACTGGTGAAGAGTGGATAGAAGAAGCACAAAAAATAGCTGGTGGCCGTATGTGGTCTTATCAAACATCATTAGAAAAATTTAAATTAGGAAGAGAACTTACAATGCCAGAAAAAGGAAAAATATTTGCAATGGTTGATACAATGTTTCCTAATTGGTATGTAAAGTCTATAACATTATCACAAGATGTTACAAGATGGAACGAACTAGAACAAGCTATGGGTATAGATGTTAGAGGTAAAGATAAATTACCAGAAGATATTTTAAACCAAATACAAGAAAGTCCATTATATGCAACTTTAAAAGAATATATGGATGCAAGAGAAGAAACATTAGCAGAAATTGGTAAACTAAAAGGTGTTGAAAATAAATATGGTAATGTTGCAAGTCAACATTATTATTTAAAAAATACTATGTTAACTCAACCATATAGAAAAAATTTACAAATACTTGGAGAAAAATTATCTTATGAGAATGCAGAGTTTGCTATATTTTGGAGCTTAATAGGTTCTAAAGAGCTAAATAAAGAGTATTATGAAGATAGAGAAGGCAACATAATATCTGTCTTAGAAGAATTGGAAAACTAAATGATTACAGTATATGGACCAAATGGTGAAACAAAAAAAATAAATGCTAGAACAGTTGTTGAATGGCTATCACAAAATCCTGGTTGGTCACTAGATAATCCACTAACACCTCTAGTAGATGAAGCTGATGATTCTGTAGATATTATTAATCAAGCAACAGCAGGTGAGAACAACGCTATAGCTGTAAAAAAAGCTGAAGAAATTACTAAAGATATTGCTGCAGCTTACGAAACAGGAATATATTACTCAGGTGTGCCTAACGCTATTCTAAATCCTACTTGGGATGGTGTTACCATAGAACAAAAATATGTACCTGCACAGATTGCATATCCTGGTTTAACTTTAATACCAAGCTACGAAGGAGATTTGTATTTATCAGGAGCTAATTTTAACGCAGTTAACATAGGAAATATGCAAGACTTGTTAGAAGATGCTGGTTATTTAACAGGCAGTTATAATCCTGGAGTTAATGATGCAGCTACTAAACAAGCAGTTAGAGCTTGGTTTAATGATGTAAATGGACAAAGATTTAATAGTTGGAATGCAGGTAACAATATAAACATAGACCCTGTTGAATTTTTAGGTAATCAAATTAACAATAGATTTAATAATGAGCTACAACAAATAAAAGATTACACACAAGAAGTTTTGCAAACTGTAGATAGAGGAAAAATGCTTAGAGATAATTTACAAAAAGCTATTGGTAAAAGAAGAGATTTTACTGCTTTAGAACTTGAAGAGTTTAGAGGAACTATGAATGAATTTATAAATCAAGAAATACAAAGAAATGAAGAAATAGCTGTTTTTAAATTAAAACAAGAATACGATAGATTGCCTGAACCTGAAAAAGTTAAATACTTAGAAGGATTGCAAACAGAAGAAGCATCTGCTTTAGAAGGTGCTTTAATGCAACCAGTTACAGAACCAGAACCTTTTAGTGCATCAGAAGCATTTTTAGGAAAAATAGAACCTTTATATAAATCATTTAGAGAATACCCAGAAAGACAAGCAAGAGCAGAATTAAATTTTAATAATGTAAATAGGTCTATATTAGGTACCTCAATGAGGATTAGATAGTGGAAGCAGAAACTTATACTATAGAAGATGTCATTGCTGCATTGAACTCAGTAGGTTATGTAGATGAAAATGTAATAAACTATATAGTTCCAATTATTGCTTATGAATCAAGAGAAGGTGGTATTCCCTTTACACAAGATGCTAAAGACCCTACATCAGATTCTTGGGGTATATACCAAACAAACATAAACACAGAAATGGCTGCAATCTACAAAGTTATGGAAGAAGAAGGTGTTGAGCTACCTGATATATCTAAATTGCAAAAAAAACAATTAACAACAAATGTTGTAGGAGAAAAAGAAAAAGATGTTAGGAAGTTTACTAACCAACAAAAAAAGGTAGTTAGAGAATTTTTAAAGAATGCAGATTTAACAACACAAACAAAAATATTTAAACAAATGTATGATATTAAATCTGGAGAAATTAAATCAGAAAATACAGAAGATGTTATGGAGGCTTTATACTACAACACAACAAGAAAATTTTATGTAGATAAACAACCAGAAGCTCTTGAATTTAAAGATATAATGGATAAAGAAGTAAAACTATATATTAAAACAAAAATGGAAAAAGATTACATAAACCAAGAAAATACTATACAGCAAGATGAAATTAATAAATTTAAAAGAATGGCTGATAAACAAAATATAAATCCTACTAAAAGAACACCTAGTGAAATGCAATTTTCTGACAAATACAAAACTCCAGTTGACCCTGAACTTAATTCATCTTTAATCAATGTTTATACAACATTATCAAAAGCTAAACAAAAAGCAATACAATCTGGAACAAAGGTTTTATAATGGCATTTGTACAAATACGATTAGCAACTGGTTCATACGCTGATGTTGATGAAAATTTAGTAGATGAATACATTAAAGGAACCTATGGAGATGTATATAAAGGTGCTATTAAAACAAAAGATTTACCTGAATTTAGTGAATACACATCAGAGTCTGGCAATACAGTAGAGAAGTATTTACCTGATGGTACAGTACAGTTAAACACAGGTAGTGTTGTACCTTTACAAGATGTTATGGTTCAACCAGAAGTAGTCGTTCCTATTGACCCAGATAATGGAACAGACAATGGTTTTAATGCAGATACACCAGGGCAATCTGATTCAACAACAACAATAGATATTAATTTAGATGCTATACCTAAAGGAGCAGAGTTTTGGGAGTACGAGGGCAATTTTGCTATAGTTTATAGAATACCTGGAGACCCTAATGCTACACCATTAAGATACACAGCTACTAAAGAAGATTTAGTTGCAATATTTGGTCCAGTAGAAGCAGAAAATATATCCTTTACAATACCATCTGAAGATGATTGGGATAGGAGTTTAGTATTTGGTAACTCTGTAGAGCTTTATGACCCTTCAATAATAGACCCTACTAGGAATCCTTGGGAATCATTTGTAGGTGCAGTAGAAAAACAAGCAGCAGTTAGACCTTGGTTAAAGTCAGAAGAAATGTTGTATCTTTTAGCAGAATCAACGCTAGAAGGTAGAACAGTAACTGATGCAGAATGGGAATCAACTAATTGGTGGAGAACACATACACAAGCTGAAAGAGAATGGTTGTTATTAGCACAACAAGTTAACCCTGATACTGGTGAAGTAATGACTAAAGATGCTTTACAAAAAGTTTATGATGACAGAATACAAATTAAAAATGCTATGGTATCTGCAGGTATATTTAACTTAACAGATGATTTAGTTAACTGGGTATCAGAAAAGTTTACAACAGGACAATGGTCAGGTACTTATACAGATGAACAAATAAAATTACTATCTGACCCACAATTACCAGGAGATATAGATACAGGTATGCAAACATTTATAGACCAAGGTGGAGTTACATTTGATACAACAAGAGCTGGTGAACAACAAGTTAAAGATTTAGTATCACAATGGTGGGGTCCTATATTTGGTGCAAATGTAAAAGATAGTCAAATAGAACAATGGTCAGGTATGTTAAGAAATGACCCTAATGGTGAAATTAAATTAATAGAAAAATTAAAATCATCAAGAAAAAGTTTGTTTCCTGAATATGATGAAGATTTAACATACGAAGAAATAGCATCACCTTGGCGAGGCTTTGTACAAAATGCTTGGGGTCAAAATGTAGATGATGCTTCTGATGTGGTACAGGAAGTAATTAAACTTAATGATACAGTTAAAGCAGGACAGTATTTGTTTAAAAAAGGTTTAGAAGATAATGTAGCTAAACCTACACAGGAAGCGTTAAAAGCTATGTCACAAGCTTTTGGTTCTGGACAGAGAGGTAGAGCATAATGGATGAGTTTTTACAATTAGCAAAAGGTTTATTTCCATATTTACCTGATGATGTTATTAACAAGTATGTAGATTATTATGCAGATTCAGATAAAAATATAGATGTAGCATTAGGTAAATTAAGACAAGACCCTATTTATGATGATTATTTTCCAGGCAATAAAAGAGCAGATAGAACAGTTAGATACAACGAAGCAGAATACTTAGCAGTAAAAGAAAGTTATAAATTATCTTTAGAAGATTATGGATTAAATCCTGAATTATTTGATGATACATTTAGCAATTTAATAGCTGGTGATGTGTCTCCTTCAGAATTTAAAACAAGAGTAGATATTGTTTTTGAAGGAATTAAATCTAACATTCCACAAGTTAAAGAATTTTATAGTGCTAATTATGGTGTTGATTTAACTGATGAAGCTATATTTGCATCTGCTATAA
>Ga0181395_1001273_pt1 | contig 10393 bp, 16 predicted proteins | sample 18SPOviralmetaG_FD_130124 | JGI IMG/M metagenome (GOLD analysis project Ga0181395, IMG submission 130124) | Marine viral communities from the oligotrophic San Pedro Time Series (SPOT) site, San Pedro Channel, CA, USA - 18 SPOT_SRF_2010-12-16 | ecosystem: Environmental > Aquatic > Marine > Strait...
GAATGTCGTTCCCTATGCAAAATAAGACCTTTTCAATAGTAAACCCTTCAGACTTAGAGATAATGCCTCTAACACCATCTAAAATGCGTTTCCGAGCTATGTCTATATTATATGTGTCCCCAGTCTCTAAAGCATCAGCATACTTACCAATATGAACATCTGCTGGATTTATTACTAAAAGATGACCTTCCTTTACTTTCGGATAGTTAATAGATGGATAAGAAGGAGAGTAATTAGAAACTAAATCCTCAATGCTTTTTAGAAATTCATCTTTTGAGAACTCGTTTGGTTTGGCAAAGATTGAGAACTTTTTGCTCTTATACCAATAATGATGAACAGAGCCGACATCAATACCAGCTGCATTACATTCTTCTTCAAGTAGTGCTTTACTATTTTTGTCTATCCTATATTGGTCAATCAGTTGCCATTCATCAGAGGATAGTCTATAGCGTTTTTGGTTTTTCATTGTTTATTTTTTACTTTCTCAATCGAACGACCAGCAAAGTAAGCTCCGTAAACAGTTATTAATAAAGTTTGATAAATAGGTTTGTAAGCATCATCAATAGTAAAATTTCCAACATTTCCATCGAACATTGACATTATTACAAACATAACAGTTAGAAATATTAAAGTAAGTGGTCTGATGTTTGCTGGTAACCAACCAGCTTTAGAATCTACTTCCCAACGTTTTGTTACTTCTTGTTGAGCAGACTTTTCACTATCCATCAGTATTTTGTGAAGTTCATTCTTTAGTTTCCACTTCTCTTCTTTACTCGTGATAGTTTCGTCTATTATAGTAGAAGCCTGTTTTGATAGTGTAGTGAATAATCCACCTAGTAAATTGTTAATCATAAAGCCATATTGAATTTTGTTTTTCTTTGTCTAAGTCTACGTGAACAAAAGTCTTTGCAATTCCTATTCTAGTAAAGCCAGCTTTTGCTAAAGCGCAAACAATCGCACTTCTTTGAAGTCCACTGTTGACAGCAATATCAACTGCACACCCTTTGGTGTGTGAGCTTCCTTTCACTCCTTTGACCTTTTTATTATGTGCTTTTGAACGATAACCACTTGTGATTTTAAAAGGTGTGCCAGCCAACATTCGAGCTTCATCTAGTTTGAACAAAAACTCTTTGTTCATTTTGCCACCTTTATCAGTAGGCATTCCAGAGCCTATATCATCTGGAGAATCAAACTCTTGAAAAGTAAAATAATTTAACACCATATTACAACTATATTATCTGCCTTGACCATTGTATCTTTTTTCGTATTGCTTACCACCTTTGGTTCGGCTTTTGTTTTTGGAGTGTATTCCTTTTCTTTTCTTTTTGGGTTTTTCACGATGTGTAAAACTTATACCTTTTGCCATTTAATTGCTTCTTTTTATAAATTCCAGAATGATGTCTATCTTTTTTTTCATTTCTTCTATATTATCTGCTGCTCTTTCGTGATGGCGTGAAAATTGGTTCTTCACCTCATACAACGAGAAAACGAGGAAACGATAAAGAGCATACAAAGCACCTAACAACAATACTAATGGCAGTCCATAGCCCTCGATTAATTGTAAAATCTGCTCCATTATTTCTTGCAAGTCTTACACATTCCGAAACAAAGTTTCTTAAAACTTAAATAATATATTACTTTGCAAATTAAATTTTTCATCTTATTTATTTTTTCTGTTTTTAATCAATTTTTCTCCTGTATATATAATAGATAAAAGCAACAGAACAATCTTCAAAATCATCTCGACTTGAGTGAATGAGATTGCTAGTGTTGTTATATTTAAAGTGAGTACATCACTGCACTCTTTAAGTAGTGTTTTCATTATATTGGTTGTTTAAACATTTCAATGTCTAGTCCGATGTCAGCATACCATTTAACAGATCCACTTAAACTTCCTGTCCTTTTTATGCTTACAAATAGGATATCACCTTCTGCCAGTTGAGCATTGGTAAATCCTCCTGTGTCTGCTTCTAAATCAAATAAGTGATTTTGATTGTTTTGACTTGTAAGAGCAAATGCTTGTACTAGATTTATAGTGAAATTAGTAGTTGCTCCAGCGTTAGGTGTTGCGCTCCAAATTGAGATAACACCATTATCTCCACTTCCAGCATTAGTAGAAGCCCAACCTTTTATTTTTTTGAGCGTACAAGCATAAGGCGCAACGAATATTCCATATTGAGAAGCCCATCTATTTGGTTTGCTATCTCCATCACTTAAAGTTGTGGCAGTATTTACAGAAAAGGTAGAAGTTCCAAAAGCCGAAAGATAATCGTTTCCGTTTGTTCCAGTATTAAGGTAAAGCGATTGCTGTGCGTAGAGGTCGGTATTATTTACTTTATCAAAATTCTCTTGCTTAGGCATTAAAACAACACTTCCTAAAGGAATGTCATGGTCAAAGGTTGCACCTCTAAAGCTCATTGTAGTAGTTTTACCTAAATCGGCTGTCAGCGTAAGCTCTGTCATTGTGCTAGTTCCCTTCGCAAACAACAAAACCTTTTCTCCATTTTTAGCCACTACTTTAGAACCAGCAGCTACAGTCAAAGAAGTTAATGTCTGATTATCTCCAAGAGATTCAGTAGTCACTATTGTGAGAGAGTTGTTGACAAGCGTTTTATAGTATGTATCTACCAGCATTAGTATTGATTTGTATTAACAAAAGTCGCATTTGCATTTACTATTTCATCTGATAAATATGTTTGACCAGTAGAATCTAAATTGGTTTGAATCCATTGACCATCCCAAATGCTCGAAGCAGCGTTGAATTTAATTTGTTGAGGAACAAAAATTTTAGAGCCACTAATGTCAGAATACGCATTGTAGAACTCAAAACCATCAATTTTTAAACTTCCATTGTATATATCAGCACCCTCTTTTCTTCCAGAAAGTATCTCTTTCCCTAAAATTTTAGTAATACTTCCCACGACACCATCTCCAGTAGTTTGTTCATAAACTTCCCAAGTGGTATTAGTTCCATCATCAAAAGCACTTAAAGAAGTGTTTGTATAACAAATGATTCTTGTATTACTCATTGCGTTAGGTCCACTTCCTAATCCTTGCTGCTCACCTTCTAAAATAATAGTTGAGACAGAAGTAGGTTGTGTAGCTGTGAAGGTTGTTCCAGTGGCTGAAGTATTGTTCACTAAGTATCTAACGTATTCCTCCGTTCCATCTGGAGTAGGGCATCCAAGAGCTAAACCTTCTTGACTCGGCTGGTTTGGATAGACTGTCATTGTATTATCCACATCAGTAGTCGCATTAGGATTTGTCATGTCTTCAAAAGTAAACTTTCCATAGCCTTCAAAAAACAACTCTCCACTATCTGGAATCGCAGCATGAGTACCAGCAATAGAATTTCCATTCAAACCGACTAAAGAATTATCAAATCCACTACCAGAGAAGGCAGAATAATGTCCTAATCCCATACCAAGAAAGACACTCCTTAAACCTACAACAAGAGATGAAGTTGTCCACGTATATCCATTGTTTGGATAACTAGAAATGTTTAAGTAATAAGTTGTTCCACCATCACCCACTAACTTAAATCGAGCAAAAATCTTCGTTGACAGTCTTTCAGCAGCGTAAGGTGAAGAACTATTCCATTGTGCTGATGTTCCGAAATAATTAGGTCTGAAAACTAAATTCCAACTCAAAGAACTATCAGCTTCTTGATTGATGTCACCTAAACTTTTAGAGATAAGACTTGTTGAATCTTCATAAACAGTGCTAGAAAGAGTTCCAGTAGCACCACTATTATCAGTCCAAGTATTCCATAAAACAATAGGGTCAACCACAAACTGCAATTTACTTGCAAAATCATATTTCAGTTTGATTGATTGAACTGGAGGCAAAGTGTCAAAAGTTCCTCCAGCGAGAACATTTCCTCCAGTGGTAACAATGTTATCATCAGTGCCACTAGCAATGACTGTATTTGATCCTTTGTAGTAAGACCTTCTAAATTGACCAGAGGACATTTGAGCAAAAGAGTTAACTTGATGGAATCTCCATTGACCTTCCGATAAGAATAACCTAGCTCCAAAGGCTTGACAGATTCTATCTAACATATCAAAAGAGCTGATTGAAACATCCTCTCCTTCTACAACCTCTTTGAATGCTCTAAATATAGCTCCACTTTGTCTCAAAGGGTCAACACTTTGCGCTGCACTAGGCATGGAATCAGTCCACCAATTAACCATAGTTTGAAGAAATCTCTCAGAAGCACCCCAACAGAATGAAGTTCCTACATCATTCAACAAGCATAGTCTTATATAGTCAACAAAAGAAGTTAGCTGATTGATTGTGAAAGTGTTGTTGTCATCAACTTTTACATCTACTAATTGAGCAAGTCCATCGGTAACAGTAAGAGTTGTAGAAGTTCCAGCTAAAAAAGAAAGATTTTGCTCTGCACTAACATCACTCAAAACATTCCCACACCAATACTCATCAAAGCTGATTCCATCATCAGAAATCAATATCTCTAATTGAAACCTCTTATAAGGAGCTGTTTTTATGTTATTGATTAAAGTAGCATCTGCACTTGCTGTGTGTACAAAATCAAAAGTCACAGAGGAAGGAATTAATCCTGTGAATCTTGTTCTGTCTTTTGTTTGATATTTTAAATCAAAACCTCTATCACTTAAAAAGAAAGGTGTTGCTGTTCCACTAAAACTTGAGTCGTACAAGTTTAACTTAAAGTATTTACCTAAATCGTTCTGAAATAAAGATTCCCTTGCTAACCCCATTAGTATCCTCTTGTTCTAGTTCTGTTTCCTCTTGCTCTGTCGCTTGACAGTAATATATCAGAGCCACTTATTGTACCGAATACCTCAACAGCACCTCCACCAGCATTCCCTATCATTCCTTGTAACTTGTCAAGAGGTGCAATAACCTCTGGATTACTTAATGAAGTTCCTGGACCTTCTCCTACCATTGCAAGTGTTGCTCCACTTACCATACCACCATCAGCAAATCCAAAAAGTTTTGGTATTCCTTTAAATCCTCCAATATTTTTAAAACCCATCATTCCACCTATACCAGTTCCACCAAGCAAAGCATTTAGAACTGCCATTGCTGCAATTTGAGCTGCTATTTGCGTTAAAGCTCTTTTAGCATTTTCAATGAACACCTTAAAGAATGGCTCTTGACTTGACAATGCAGTCGCGAATGCTTGTTGTATAGCACCTCCAAAAGATTCAAAGTTTTGAGTCATTTCTTCTGAAAGTGTATTCATGTTATCCATTATAACAATGTTCTCTTCCATCTGCTTAAAGAAACTTCCATCAGTTGCAAATTGTGGAGCTGCTGAAGTTTGTCCTCCAGTTGCTTGAACTGGACCAGGCTCTATTTTTGCAACTTCTTTGAATTTCTTGAATTTTTTAGTAAGGTCTTCAACTTTTTCTTCAACTTTGGCATAATTATCTACGTTAAATAAAGGAGATGTTTCCATTATATCCCCAGTAGTAGAAACCATATTTTTGAAGTCTTTAACTTTTTCTGTAGCTTTTCCAAACTTCTCTCTCAAAATTGGCAAAGCCATTGAAACACCTGCTAAAACCAGACTAATTATTCTCCCTTGTGGAGTTAACATTTTGAAAGCTCTCCATAAACCAGTTACAAGTGGAGTAATTTTAGAAAGTAAAGGTCCAACCTTTTTAAATATAACTACAACTGCACGAATTGCTAGCGAAAATTTTCCTATAATTAATAGAATAGGTCCAATAGCAGCAGCTAAAGCAGCAATTTTAATGATTGTTTCTTTTTGTTCATCGGATAGATTGCTGAATTTAGTCGCTATTTCATTAATTTTTTCAGCTAGTTTTTCAACCATTGGCGCAAGAGTAGCTCCTATTTCAATAGCAGCACCTTCCAAAGCACTTTGCATTTTTCTTAGAGAGCCACCTAATCCACTATCCATAATCCGCGCCATTGCAGATGCTTCTCCACTTGAATCAATGAAGTCTTGTGTCAGTCCTGTAATTTCATCTCTATTTTTTGCTATAATAGTAGCAACAGCCGCACCCCTCTTTCCAAATAACTCCATCGCTGTGGACAATGGATTTGTTGAGTTGTTTATTGCTTCAAGCGCTTGATTCAAGGTTATTCCTTTATTGGATAACTCAAGAAAAATATTTCTTAAAGCTGTTCCAGCAGTAGAAGCATCAACCCCCCTATTAACTATTGTACCAAGAATTGCGGTTGTTGTTTGTAAATCCGCCCCAGCTTGTTTTGCTACGGGAGCTACGACTGCCATTGCTGTGCTGAATTTATCCATGTCTAACGCGGTAGAACTGAACGAGTCAGCCATCACATCAGAAATCATTGTCATGTCCTCAGCTTCAAGACCAAAACCCTTCATTGTTGAAGCGGCTACTGTTGCAGCTTGTGCTAAATCGCTATCCGTTGCCTGTGCTAATTGAAGTATGGATGCAGTAGAAGCGTTGATTTGCTTTGGGGTAAGACCTAGCTTTGATAAGTTAAGTTGCAATTCGGAAACTTGAGAAGCCGTGAACATTGTAGTCCTTCCAAGCTCTTTTGCATTTTGTTCCAACGATTTGAATTCTTCTGCAGTAGCACCAGAAATCGCTTTTACCTTTAGCATTGACTGCTCAAAGTCTACAAATGTTTTGACAGAAACAGCACCTAATCCAACTAAAGGAGCGGTTAAATTACGAGAAAGTGATTGTCCCGTTCTCTGCATTGACTTCCCAAATTTAGTCATTGCGCGAGTTGCTTTTCTCAATCCACTTTGGAACTGTTTATCGTTTAATGTTAACGAAACCGAGAGTCTTTTTCCAGCCATTTTAAGCGTTTTTTAGCGTTCGTTTTAAGCGTTGTTTTAGCGCATTTAAGCTATTATCACCCTTCTGTCGTATATGCACCCTAAAAACTTGCGTTCTTTTATTAGGATAAATTTACTAGATAAGAGTTTTTATTCATTTTGGTAATTTTTTGGAATCTCAATTTTGTACTTTTTTACTGCATATTCGGCAGCTTTTTTACGCTTTTCGAAATCCATTTTCTCTTCTTTTTTCTCCCATTCAAACCTCACCAAATCAGTCGGATTGAGTTTAGAGTTTTTCTTTTTGTGTGGCTGTAAAATCAAACAAGCCAACCATCGTGTCCTCTCCCATTCAAACCTTTCTTTTATTTCGAGCTGTTCATTACGACCTCTCTGCAACAGAAAGAACTCGTGAAATGTTAAGCTCCAAAACTCTTTGGGTAGTAAGCCAAAACCATAAGCAATGGCTTCCAAATCATCCCAGTCTATTTTTTGTTTTGAGGAGTTTTTTTCTCCTCTTTCTCGTTTCCCTCTTCTTTGAATTTTGCAGAAAACTGTTCTCCGAATACATCAAAACACTTTTGCAGTGCTTCAAAATCTTCATCTAAAATATCTGCAATGGATTCAACTGTCAAGTCAAAATCTTTTCCAGCAACTCTTGCGCCATCTTGTAATCCAGCTAGGATAAGTTGACAAGCATCATCTAAAGAGATCCCTTCTCCTAACTTGTCCAGGTCTTGCAAACTTGTGTTTGTTTTTTTACAATAAATTCTAAGAGCGTTCATTCCGAATCTAATCGGATAGTCTTTTCCGTTAAGTATTACTACTTCAAACATTTTTCGTTGGTATTAAAGTTAAGTTGATGGAGAGAGCCGAAGCCCATCCCCACCAACGAAAATAATTAAACAGCAGTGTTTACGATTGCTCCTGTTCCTTCTAAACTTACTGAATAAGTAGGTGCATCTTCTACACCTCCAGTAACTTCTAAAGAAGTGATAAACGCACTTCCAGTGTACTTGTGTCCAGCTTGAACATCAAGAGCAAAAGTAAAAGTCACTGATGTTCTGTTCATCATGTTAGTAAATAACTCCTCTGGGTCTGTTTTGTCTGCTACATCAATAAAATCCATCAATCCATCAGCAGATAGAGAGAATGATTTTTGTCCTCCTAACAAATCTCTGAATCCAGCAGAGTCTTTTGTGCTTATGTCAATCGTGTCAGCGTTTATTGACAAAGAGCAGCTTGTTGAGTGAAGTAGTTTGAATTCATCGGCAGCACCTTGAGCAGCTTGAACTTTCAAAACTAAATCAGTTCCATTAAAAATAGCCATAATTTTTTTAGCTTAAATAGTTAATAATCAATTAGTTATCTACGGAAGGTGCTGATTCTTTTTGAATGTCCTTCTCTTTAGATTCGTTTGTCGGTTTTGCTATGGCATCCCATATTTTCAAAACTCGGTATGCTTTTCCTTCGACTGTGTAGACTTTGCCTTTTTTATATTCGACACCTCTAAACTCACAATCTTTTTTAATTTTTACTTTCATCTTTTATCTGTTTATGTTAAATCGAAAATCCATTGCCACATAGTGAATACCTTTTTCTCCGAATTTATCATCGTAAAGGTCATCTGAATTTTCAAAAAATATCTTGTCAACAACTACTCCAGCATAAGTTCCACTCACATAATCCAAAGCAGTTCTTATTTTAGTAGCTAAATCTTGTGCCTGGGAATAGGTTGTGCCGAAGCCAGTAATTTGAGCAGTAACATAGTCATAAGTAGAAACTCCGTTCTTTGTATTGTTAGGAGTTGTTCCTATTACAAAATAAGTAATGGCTGGCATCGTTTCATTGAACTCAACTTTTTGAGGAAAGATTCTAGTTCCTACAATAGCAGCAACATCACTATCATTTGCAAGTATGTTATATATTGCTTTTCCTACAGCCATTACAATCCTTTCTTTTTAAATCTTTTATCAATGATGCTTCTTAAACTTGGTACAATTGAACCTATGACTTCACTATATTTGCTTTGCTCTGCTTTATCCAAATTTCTTTGAGCTGGTATTGTTGGAGTTCCATATTCTAAAAAAATCATATATCCAGTTGGAAGTAAATCTCCATCTTGTTTTCCTTTAGCGTTTTTTCGAGGTCCAACAGCAACAATAGGAGGAGCATTCCTTCTATTTTTAATATTTATCAAACCTATTGAACGCTTCAAATCTCCAGTTGCTTTTGGATTTTTTTTATTTCTGCCAACTAAATTTTTAAGTTCTTTGACCATTGGCTTCATTGCTTTTCTCATTGCTTGGCGCACTATAGTCTTTGTACCTCTATCAAATGGCAGAAGTTTATCCAAGTCTTTTTGGATTTGGCGCAATTCTTTTTCATCAACTTCTAGCTTCACCATTAGTCTGTAGTTTTTTCTTCTACTCTTAATATCAATCCTTCTTTTCTTCCTATCTCCTCAATAGAACGAATAAACCAATCTTTGGAATTATATTCTATATAATGTTTAGGAGAAATTTGTATATCTGAACGATAACGAATTGTCATCTTTGCTGGGCTTGTACCAATAAAAGTGTCAGCTTCATAACCAGCCTTCCCTTTTTCAAATTCAAACCTCGCCCAAACCGATGCAAGAGTTGAAGTGCTACGAATATTCTCTCCGTAAGCATCCTGAGTGAAACTCCCTTGCTTAATCACTACCAATCTATCTAGTTTGCCGATATTCATTATCCTTGTACTCTGTAAGGCATTAAAAGAAACTCAGCAGATTGAGGGATCTCTTTGTACGTTCTGTCGCTAACAGTTTGTCTTGTTTCGTAATAAGTTCCCACCATCAAAAGAATAGCTTGTCTAATAGGAGCTGGAACTTCCGATGCATTTCTGTTTCCAGCAGTAAAGTCTACAACAACTGCGTTTGGCTTGTCGTAAGTGCTTGGAATAGTCGCATCAGGAGCAAAATAGATTCTTGCTGGTTTCATGCTTCCATCTCCAAAATAATTAGAAGCAGCTAGAGTTTGATTAGCATTGGCTGTATCAGCGTAAGTGATAGAGTTAATTGTTAAATCATCATTTTGTCCTCTTAACAAATTAAAGTAATCTGGAAAAGAATCAATGTCCAGATACCAGCTTTGTTGCATTATCCACAAATTCATGTAATTCTCAGCAGCAAAAGTAGCAACACTGATAAGCGTTTCAATGTAAGTGTCATCAGCAGTGAATGAACTATCAATGCGCAAATGTGTTTTTGCTTCTGCAACCGATACTGGAGTAGCTGTTGGAGCTGTTTTCAACCTCAACTTTCCATATCCACTCGTAACCGAAATACCTAAATCTGTGTTTTTGATCATGTCTTTTGTTGGTAAAAATGGAGGAGAGCCGAAACCCTCCTCCAGTATTTAAATCAATTATGCATTTGCAATCTTAACGAAAGCAGTGTCATTTTGTACTGCATCTCCATCAACTAGAGAAGTTACAATCATTCTAGTTTGACCGATTCCAGCATCTGTGTAAGGGTCAACCAAAATATCCAAACCACCAAATTGAGCGATGTGAACTTTTGAGAAGTCACCTAATAAATAATCTGAACCAGCATTTCCGTTACCAACAGAAGCA
>Ga0181395_1001275_pt1 | contig 10384 bp, 3 predicted proteins | sample 18SPOviralmetaG_FD_130124 | JGI IMG/M metagenome (GOLD analysis project Ga0181395, IMG submission 130124) | Marine viral communities from the oligotrophic San Pedro Time Series (SPOT) site, San Pedro Channel, CA, USA - 18 SPOT_SRF_2010-12-16 | ecosystem: Environmental > Aquatic > Marine > Strait...
ATCATTATCTATTACTATTACATAATAAAATGTTTTTATATCAATAGTAGCACTATATATTTCATCTGCTTCTATAGTTCTTATAGTGGCAGATGTATGTCTACCCTCTTCATGCCTTAACCAACAAAGCTCTAACTCACCATCTATATATCTCCAACCAAGACGTATAGAATACTTTTGATGCCTAACGCCAAAATCACTCACGCCATATATTTTGTTTACATCATGTTGGTTTTCCGCTATTTCAGTTTCATATATAGCAGACTCATCTAGCATAAACTTAAATTCTATTTTAGAATTTACCGGGTGGTTTATAAAACTACCTGAGCTATGCTCACCAGCTGGTATTGTGTAAACTCTGAAGCCAAGATCATCAACTTCTTTAGTACAAGATAACAGTAAAAGAAGTATCAGAAGTTTTTTCATTTAGTAGGAGTTAAATATTGCGTCGTCTAGTGTTTTGTTTCTCTTTGTTTTACTTTTTTTGGCTGCTTTTTTAGCAGCTTCAACTTCTTCGTTTTTAACACCAACATCCCAATTACTCCAACCACCAACTAAGTGTAATCTTTTCCAAGTTTCAAGCTCACTATCAGTAGCGTGTCGAATGTTCATGATGTTTTGATATGTGTTATGCAAAGGCACGTTAGTCGCTCCTTCAACAACACTAAATATAGAAGGCCACACAGGGTTGTCAATATCATACAGCGGCATGCTTTTCACGGCTTTTTCGTCAAAATAATAATTTCTTTCACCACGGTCTATTTTTCTTTGTTTAATACCTATTGGAGGAGATATTTGTAAAAGTTCTTTAAATATAATATTTTTTTCTCTTTTCCATCTTTCTTTACTTTGGTTATCAACCCATTTTATAGCGGTGTTTTTTAACACACTAACAAAACCACCGGCTATACCTGTACCTCTTAGTATAGTGTCTATCATACCATGTATAAATCTTTCTTTCTTTTTATCTATTTGTTTTTTAGCTTCCATATCATCTTCGTCAGAAGTAAACATTAAAGCAAATAAAGCTGTTTGTAAACCATGAAACAGTACGTTTTGCACAACAGCGTAGTGTATAATTTTAGAAACATTAGCAGTGTCGCTTTGTTTTTGTGTTGTATACGGTGGTGTTATTCTTCTATTAATCAAGTCTAAACTAGCTCTTTTTTTTATTCTTACAACTTGTGAGCCATAATTTTGAAAAGCTAATATAAATTTACCTAACACGGAGGCTTGTTGTGAAGAAATCATATCTTGTCTAGCAGACTGTTGAGTTGCTTCTGCAACTTCTTGAAAATCTTCAAAAGCTCTTGCTTTAGCGTCTTTTTTACTATAACCTTGTTTTAAATACGTATTTATTCTATTTCTATACATTGTAGCACCTCCAGTTGCAATTGCAAAGCTATCACCAAGCTGAGTTAGTGTAAAACCTTTTTGTAATAATAGCCTTATAGCTGCTCTAACAGGTTCTTTTGATTTTGCAACAGTTTGCGCTAGTTCAGCAGCGTTAACGTCAAAACCAATACCAGCTCTTCTTTGCTTCAAGTAATCAGAACTAAACAACTCAGTAAAATCAGACCAATATTGTTTTTGATTTGCAAAAGCTTTGGCGGCTTTAAAAACATTATTGTCACCCCAGTTTATAAAGTTTATGTTAGATAGTTGCTGTAAAAGCATCGATCTTACGTTTAAAAACATTGTTGCACCAACAGATCCATTTAACCAAGTTACAAATTCATTTACCATGCGGTTTTGGCCAGTAGGCCTAGCAGATCCGTTTATAGTTCTATAAAGCATGTCTTCTAGTGCTTCTCTAAAATCTTTACCGTATATAGCTTCTATTTTGTTTAAATTTTCTTTTGAAAATATTGCGTCTGAATTTTCTACAAACTCAGAAAAAAATTGTTTTCTACCAACCCTACCAGTAGCGTCGGCTAAATCTGTCCTTATATCACCAATGTCCCAAGTATCGCTTGGCTTAACATAACCTTCGTCTTGTCTTGATATTAACCCTAATTTATCAGCAAAAGCTTGTAAAGCAGGGTCTTTTTTTACAGCATTAGAAAGTTCTGTAATCTCGTTTGCATCTATATCTGGTATATTCATTTCAAATTTATCCCACAAATACAACCTTACCGCGTCGTTGTATGTAAAATCAGTGCCAGGAACTTTTTTAGTAAGTTGTTTTCTTATTTCAGGATATGCTTTTAACAAAGCTTGATAATCATTTGATATAACTTGTTTTGAACTATTTAATTCTATATAAGCTCTATTTAAAGGTCTAATTAAAAATTTGTCAAAAAACCCTCTATGCTTATTACCTTCTTTGCCTTTTCCTATAAAGTTATATAATAATCCTAAAAAATCTTCATGCGATGGTGGCACAAAAAATCTATACTTACCTTTTTTAAACCCTGCTTTAGCTCCAGCCACAGCTGAAAACCTTTTTTCACGCGGCACACCTTTTTTGTTTTCTAATATAGCATTAAAATCTTGGTCTAATTTTTTACTACTACTAAGTCTAGCTTGAACAACTTTAGATTTTATGTCTAATTGATCTAAAATATTTTTAACCGCTTCAACGTTTGTTATAGCATCGTCAACAAAATACATGTCGTTATAACCTTCTGCAAACTTATCTAACATCCACATCGCTTTGGCCTCACCAGTGCTATTACCTAAACCAGTTATATTTTCTATTGGTAATGTTATTCCTTTTGATTTTAGCCAACCATGTATTGCCTCTGCGCTAGCCTGCATCCTTGCTGTTAATACAAATACATTTTTATTACCGTACTTTTCTATTTGATTTTTTAATTTTTGCAATAATGGTCCTTCAACACCACCTCTAACATTTACAAAATCATCAAAGTTAAAAGTATACCCCTGCTCTGCAAGATCTGTTCCTAAAGTAGGCCATTCTGCCGATGTTATTTCAACAACGTCATCTCCTTTTGTAGCTGTAATAAAATTATTACCTTCAATAATAAGCGTTTCGTCAAAATCAAAAACACTCATACCTTTAGCTTCTTTCTCGTATTTTAATACTGTTCTAACTTTTTTAGTAGACTTGCTTAAGCTAGCAAGCTGTTTTCCTTGTATTTTACTGTTTTTAGCGCCGTTTAATGTTTCTTGTATTTTTGCAGCGCTTATAGTTTCGCCAATAGCTTGTCTATATATAAGGTCTTGTTGCGCGGCTATTACTTCAGGTGTCTGATCTTTAACCGGTACATCAACACCAAAAAGATATGCAACACTATTTCCATCTTCTAAAATTAACACGTTAGGATCAACACCACCAACTTTACTATATTTTTTAATTTGAGCTTTTGTTAAGTCTAATCTATCAAAAACTTCACCTTTTTTATTAACACCTGTAACTTCCATTTTAAAGTTATTGTTAACATTAGGGTGAAAATACCTAGCCCATATAGATATTTTACCATCTAATATATCAGCTAACAACTCTAAAGGTGGTGTGCCAGAGTAATCATATTTAGCCCCGTCTAAAGCAACACCTTTTAATCTATCGTCCATAAATATAGGTAAAGAGCCTTGAAAATAAGATTTCATAGCTTTTTCAAATATATTATTTCTACCTTTAAATAAGTTACCTTGAACAGCATGTATGAAAAAATATTTACCCAAGGCAGTTACAGGGCTAGTGTGCTCCTCTCTGTTTTTACCAGTAAGATTATTCCAAAAATTAATTATAGCGCCAGTTCTCATTATGTGGCCTTGAAACCTGCTAGAAGAAGACATCATTAGTGCGTAGCCGGGTATACTATTTTTATCTGCTTGAATATTGTCTTGCATAATTCTAAAAAATAACTCAACACCTCTTTTTTTACTTTCTTTAAATTCGCTATTATTTATTTTTTGTTGTACAGTTTTTTCGCTAACACCACCATAACCCTCTTTTTTACCAGCAGCGTTTAAATCATTTATTTGCTCTTGCGATAAATTTATTCCAAATCTTACTCCTGTGTCTTCAACTTGATCTAAAAAGTCTAAAAACTCTTCTTTATTTTTAAATAAAAATTTATTTTTATTTGCTTTTTCCGAGCTACTATCACCCCTTGCAAATGTTCCAGACATGTTTTCTAAAGCAGTTCTAGGTATATTAGGTATTGCGTAGTTAACAACAAACTGCATGTACTCTTCTCTACCTTCTCTAGTTTCTAAATCTATAGGCGTCATATTAAGAGCAGCAGATAAAACTAAAGCATCATATTGAGTTTCTTTACCTATTTTTTTAGCAAGATCTCTAGTTCTTTGCTGTATCGGTGTAACGCTTAGTTTCGCTAAGCCTCTTTCTTGCTGTCTTACAAACTCTTCAACATAATTAGCGTCTAACACTCTTTCAAATAAATCTTGTCTACCTTCAAATAATTTTTTAAGTGGACCTTCATTTACTAAATCAGCTTTAAAAACTTCTATACCAAACTCTTGTGTTATCGCTAAAGATATATTTTCTAAACCAGCTCTTTTTATATCTGTCATTGTCTTGCCTTTAACAAAAGCGCTTAGCAACATGGCAGAAGTAACATCAGTTGTAGCGTTAGGATTACGTCTAATTTTTTGTTTACCATCAGTCATACCTTTGTATGGGCCTTCTTCAGAAGCTCTCCAAAAGTTTATTTGACCGTCTTTAGTACCTTTTGTTCTACCTACATGATCTGTGGTATAACCTATACCATTAACTTCTTTTTGAACACCCATTGGTAAATACTTAGAAAGCCATGTAGTTGTTAAAGAGTTTAATATAGCTTTTTTATACTTAGGGTTTTTGAAAAAAGTTTCAAGAGCAACTTTGTCTTTACCCATTAACTCGTAAACAAGTTTGTGAAGCTTACCGTTTTTAGAGTAAAGCTGTTTTTTCATTTCAGCAATAATTGGTGTTGTGGTTTTGTTACCTTCAACAGCAGCATCTAAAGCTGGTAGCTTAGTACCAACAATTCTAGCAACAACTTCTCTTGCTTCTTTAATTTGTTTTTTTGTAAATTTTAAACCAGACAATATAGGTGTTTTAAATTGATCTAGTACTTTCTGCGTTAATATAACATCTACAGGATTTGATGTCGTTGACACATCTACTTTAGTAGTAACACCTTCTTGCTCCATAGATTGTATTATATTACCGAACCTTGGGTTGTCTTGATAAAACTCTTGTAGCCTAGCGTCAAGTAGCGACATTTTAGTGCCAGGCACAAATCCATTTAAATAACCCATTATGCTGTCGTTTATTTCTGGATTATATTTGTTTAACAAACCAATCAAACCTCTATTAGTGTCAGATACAAATTCTCTAACTATCTCTTCTCTTTCATCTCTTGAAATACCTTCTGTAATTGGTAGTCTTCTATCTACTTCGTTTTCTAGTTCAAAAGCAGCCATAACAGCGGCATTACTTTTTTCTTGTTTATTTTCTGAAGTTAATTGAGGTTTCATAGCTTCAACATTTTGATACACTCTTGACATAGCACCTTCAGTCCTTGTAACACCACCACCAGCAGCGGCAATACCCCTTTTACTTATTTGACCTTCTTTAATACTTTTTTGATAATCACGCATAAAATTATACGTATCTAAACCACTTCCAAACTCTTTTTTGTAGCCAAACTTTCTAAATATATTTTGTAAAAAATTTTTAAGTTTAACGCCTATGCCTTCATTAAAAGTAATATCACCTTTAGTTATACCATCTGAATAAACAGCAAACCATTCGTCAGTTGTTTTTAAATCTAAATTTTCACCTTTAATAGTTTTGCCAGTTTTTTGATCTACAGTATCTTTGTTTCTTTCTTCAAGTATGTTTTGTACGTAGTCTTTAGATTCTTTTGATATAATACCTGTAAAGTCTGATATAAAACTTTGCTTTTGTTCTGTTTTTAAACTTTTTAAATGCTTGTCAAGAACGCCATGTAGTATTTCATGGGCACCAACGTTGATTTGCCCTGTTTGCCCAGCTATATCTTTATTTATTACAATTTCATCTCCTAAAATAAAACCATCAGCCTCTGTAACGTCTTGCCTGTCTTTAACAGGCATACCAATTTCATCTGCTATTCTATTGTAGTTTTCTTGCGTGCTAGCACCATCATCAGCAACTGAAACTTTTTTACCTACAAACTCACCAGATTTTTCAGCAAAATCAATTGTATCTTGTATGCTAGCGTCTCTTCTAGCTTTAGCAACTTCAGCTATTTCTGTTTTATCGCCTTTTCTTTTTATAGCTTCAATAGCAGCAGTTTGTTTTTGAGTTGCTAAATCACCAATACCAGTAAAATCATTTCGCATTTGTATGTTAGCCTTAGCAACATCTATGTTGTCAGCTGTTTCAACAAACTCTTTCATTTGAGCGTATGTAACTTCTTCTTTGTTTAACTTGTATGTAGGTTTTTTATATGAGTTTAAACCAAGCGCTACCGTAATAGGAGCTGTGACTGTGCCAGTCAAAGCCTCAAAACCTATTTCAGCTGGATCCATTTCTTGATCAGCAACTACCCTACCAGCTATTTCACCAGTAGCACCACCAGCAGCTTCTGTAGTTACACCAGCACCGACACCAGCAAGTTTTGCTCTTTTACCAGCTTTAGCAGCACCGGCAACCACCCTTGTAGCTCCTGCAGTAGCTTTAACAGCCAAACCACCAGACAAAGCTTCAATACTACCAATTGCTAAACCTCTACCTACAGCCCTATTTCTTATTGATTGGCCTTTTGACCCTTCTAATAAAGCTTTTATATTTTCATCTGTAAATTCTTTGTTATCTTTTTTTAGCTCTTCTTCTATTAGCTCACCAAATGTCAAAGCGGCCTCCATTGATGTTGCTAAACCACCCATTGCACCGACAACAGCACCTGGTATACCACCAACAAGAGCACCACCCGCTAAACCTGTACCAGCAGCAGCTAAAGACTCTGGCGCATCCATAGCAGTTCCAATTTGAGTTCCTAACGATTGTACAAACAGCTCGGCCATAAGAGCTGGATCACGACCTACACCTTTAAAAAACGCAGCCCAAGAAGAACCATCTTTTTTGTATTGTTTTTGAAATCTTTGCATGCGCTCAGACGGAACGTAGTCTTTGGCTTCTTGTTCTTTAGCTTTAATAAAATCCTGAACTGTAGCGATATCTACGTTAGAACCTTCTAACAATAAGTCTGTTGCTTCACCAGTTGTACTAGCAGCAGCTATACCTCTACCTAACCAAGTTTGATCAAACCAATTTACGTTTTGAGGTTCTTTTTCTGGCGCTCCAGTATATTCAAAACCTTTATCTTGAACAAATTGCTCAAGATTAACACCAGCAGAATCAGCCATGCTTCTAACTTGGCGGGTAGAATATTGATATCCGTTCTTTAAATAATCTGCCATTTTTAATTAATTAAGAGGTGATAAGCTGTTGTAAAGACCAATGTCTATTAAATGTTTTTTTAGAGTTTGAAGTTCTTTTTCTTGTGCGTTAGTGTCTTGTATTTCAGTCATTATTTTTATTGGTTCATTAGTTTGTGGGTTTACCGCCACTCTACCGTCTGGATAAACTAGCTCAATAGCATCCTCTGTAAAGTCACTCATACCAACAAAAGGATTTGTTTCGCCAGTTTGTTTTGTAAGTCTAAAAAACAAGCCATTAAGATTTCCATTTGATCCAGCGTCTGGTATCATGCTGTTCAAATTATCACGAACAACGCTGTCGTCAGCATTTAAGTTGCTTATATTAAAATTTAAATCTGCACCTAACTGTCTATTTTCATTAAAGCCACTAGGATTATACCAGTCTTCAATATTTTTATACGCTGCGGTTTCCATAAAACGCGCGTCAAAGTTTTCAGTATTAGTTAAAGCTTTTAATAAACCTTTTTTACTAACTTTACCTTTTTTACTATTTTTTTCTGCTACGTAGCTATCGCCATCCCAGTAATATTTACCATCGCTACCGTAATCAAAAGTATCTCTATTTTTTATTTTTGTAGCAAAAGAATCTAAAATGTTAGCATCTATATAATTACCAGCGCTAAGCTTAACTTGGCCCTTACTAGTTGCTATAGAAGAAAAAGTATTGTTTTCTGTTTGGCCAGGTGTTTTGGGTTGTTTAGCGTTAAAAATATCTAACCCTTTTTTATGCTGTGCTCTACCGTCGTTGTCAGCGTAAAATGCAGCTGCAGCTCTTTTAGCCACTGAAAAATTAGCAGCATCAGGGTTTGTTAAAATGTCAGCTAGTTTTTTATAATTATCTTTAGTTATTTTATCAGGATTTCCATCGCCGTCAATATCAACACCACCAATACTATTTAAAGCACCCATCATTTCGCCTACAAGCTTAGGATCACCACCTTGTAAAGCCTGTGCAAATGAAATTTTCATAGTACCAAAAGGTTTGTTTATTAAATGCATAAAACCATCTCTTGTGGTCATTAACCCTTCGTAAGAATTTAAAGCTTCGTTAAAATCGTATGGAGTTCCTTGCAAACCTATTTTAGAAAAACCACCACTTAGTTTTAAAGCACCAGCCTCAACGGTATAATCTTTTTTAATAAACCTTTTGTTTAGTTCGTTGTGATTTATTTTTATAGGTTTATTGCTAGCGTCTACAGTGCTGTACACTAGCTCACCGTTTACTATTTCTCTTTTAGCAGATCCATCTAAAATATCTTTAAACAATTTTAAATCACCTTCGTTTACAGCATACTGACTAATTTGATCATTATCTATTAACGATGCTATTTCTGTTATTACACCTTCACCGTTAGCAGAATCAGTTTTCATTTTAGCTAATTGTGCTCTTATTTTAGCTCTTTGAGCTTCACCTTCTTTACCTCTAGGTATAGACTTAGCTTGTTCTCTTAAGTCATTAATAGCGTTAGTATATAGATCAATAGAGCCATCGTCTGAAAAAGTACCAGATTCTATATCTGCAAGAATTAAACCAGACTTTTCTTTTATTTCGTTGTATAAATCGTTATTACTTTTGTTAGTTGCATAAAAAATATCTTGAATAGCAGTTTGTAAGTTACCTACATTTTCTGCTTGTAACTTATAAACATCACCCATGTCACGACCTACATTAGCCATTTCAGACCTAAAAGCGCCTTGCACTAACATACTGTCTGCTCTACCTAATAAACTTCCTCCTTTTGTTGCCATATTTTAATTTTGTTTTAAGGTTGTGTACCTACTACTGGTGGTATGTATGTGCTAGTAAAAGTTCCATCAGCTGGAGATTGAAAAGCTGGATCTATGTTGCTAACACCACTTCCGCTCACGCTGTAATTAGTAGGAATATTATTACTACCACCTATATTTTCTAAATCTAACGTTGCTAAACTACTTAATGAATTTATCATTGTTTGATTTGCGTAAGCATTTGCTTTTTGCTGATTTAACAACTGTTGTTGGTAATTAGCATTGACACCAGCCATAACACTTTGTTGCATACCTAGTATTGTAGCTTGCCTACTACTTTCTGCCTGTTGTACCATTGCATCACCAGCGCCTTCTAATTGCTGTATTCTAAGATCAGCAGATGCCGCAGCTCTTTGGTTAGCTTGTTCTTGTTGTGCAATACTAGCTGAAGCTTTTTGAGTTTGTAAAGCACCTTGATTAGCTAATACTTGTGCAAGTCCTGCAATACCAGAGCTACCAGCTGCACCTCTAAATCCTTCTAGCAAGTTAGCTTGTTGCTGTTGTACTTGTTGAGCTTGAAACTGAGCAGCTTGTTGGTTTACCGTTAAGTCTTCAAATGGATTTTCAATATTTTGATATGGGTTTTCAAACTTAATAGCTCTATACTTTTCTATTTCTTCGTCTAACCTAGCTTGCTGCTCTTGTTGACGTTTTAATGCCTCTGCAGATCTTCTTCTAGCGTCTCTTCTTGATCTACTAGAGCTAAATAAACCTATACCCGCAGATATTAACGTTGCTATCGCTGGAGTTATTGCTGGCGCTGCCGCCGCTACTGCTGGTACTGCACTCATATTGTGTTATTTTTTAAATTCATGTTCATTTATTTATAATTACACTTTTTTAGTGTTATTTACTACTTTGAACTACCTCAGAGCCAACTGAAAATAATTCTATTTTTTTATTTGAATTGTTTACAAATTCAAGCTCTGCGTAATAACCTTTTAAACCTGCAGAGTTTACAGCTTTATTTTTAGAAAACATTATAAAAGTATCTGTAGTTATATTTTGCGGTATAACACCGTATATTAAATCAACAGTTATCTGTGGCTTTAAATATTGATCGCTTAGCTCTGTTACAGGACCTAGCTTTTCAAAAGCATTGTCGTCTGTAGACGCTGTTTTATAGCCACCAACTTCAGGTGTAGGAACATACCATATAATATCACCTACTTGTAAAGAAGAATTTAAATCTTGA
>Ga0181395_1001276_pt1 | contig 10379 bp, 10 predicted proteins | sample 18SPOviralmetaG_FD_130124 | JGI IMG/M metagenome (GOLD analysis project Ga0181395, IMG submission 130124) | Marine viral communities from the oligotrophic San Pedro Time Series (SPOT) site, San Pedro Channel, CA, USA - 18 SPOT_SRF_2010-12-16 | ecosystem: Environmental > Aquatic > Marine > Strait...
ACAAACAACGGAACTATTGCTGTAGAAGACGAAATATCAAAATCTTTTCTTGATTACGCAATGTCTGTCATTGTTTCTAGGGCACTTCCGGACGTTAAAGATGGACTGAAACCAGTTCAAAGAAGAATTTTATACTCCATGTACGAAACAGGCATAAGACCAACGGGTCCTTTCAGGAAATGTTCAAAGGTTGTAGGTGATGTTATGGGTAACTATCACCCACATGGAAACGATGCCATTTACGGGACTCTTGTTAGGTTAGGTCAACACTTTAGTACCCGATATCCACTGATTGAACCACAAGGAAACTTTGGTACACCGGATGATCCTCCTGCAGCCATGAGGTACACAGAGTCAAGAATGTCTTCTCTTTCATCACAGCTTTTAGACGGAATCGATGAAGACACAGTTAATTTTGAACCAAATTATTCCGGTGAGACGTCAGAACCAAAAGTTTTGCCTGCTAGGTTCCCCAACCTTTTAGTTAACGGAGCAGAGGGAATAGCGGTTGCTATGGCTACAAACATGCCTCCCTACAATTTACGTGAAATAACAGAAGCAGTAAAGTTTACAATTGCAAATAAGGACGTAAAACCAAAAGACTATTTAAAAATTATTAAAGGACCAGATTTCCCAACTGGTGGACTTGTTGTTGAAACACCAACTATTAAAGAGGCAATATTAAAAGGAAGAGGTTCAATAAAAATAAGAGCTGTTGCCGATGTTGAGGAGCTTGGAAGAGGAAGATCAGCAATTGTTGTGAAAGAGCTTCCATATCAAGCTTCAACAGACAGAATAATGGAAAAAATTGCTACCTTAGTTCAAGACAAGAAGCTTCAAGGGATATCTGACCTTAGAAACGAGAGTAGCGACAGAAACGGTACAAGACTAGTTGTTGAATTAAAAAGAGATGCAGTTCCTCAAGTTGTATTAAATCAACTATTTAAACAAACTCAACTACAAGACACTTTTTCAGTCAACTCAGTAGCACTGGTTGACGGCGTTCCAAAAGTTTTATCTGTCCCCGAATTGATCAACTACTACATAAGCCACCAAATAGATGTAATTCAAAGGCGTACTAAATACAGATTGGAAAAAGCTGAAAACAGACTACATATTGTAGAGGGCTTACTGCTTGCTTTAAATAAAATCGATCAGATAATTAAAGTCATAAAAGCTTCAAAAGATGTAGATACTGCACGAAAATCTCTTATGACTAAATTTAAACTATCTGAAGTTCAGGCATCACACATATTAGATATGCCCCTAAGAAGACTTACTGCTTTAGAAATGGAAAAATTAGAAGAAGAAAAAAAAGAACTAAAAAACACTATAAAAGAGCTAGCAGCAATTCTTAAAAGCCGAACAAAGCAAAATACAATTTTAATTGAAGAATTAGAAGCAATTACAGAAAAATTTGGAGACGAAAGAAGATCAAGAATCGTTCCCGACGTTGGAGAGGTCTCTATTGAAGACTTGATTGAAGACGAAGAAATTATTGTTTCAGTTTCTTCAAACGGTTATGTTAAATCTGTACCATCTACATCTTACAAAAAACAAGGACGAGGAGGTAAAGGTGTAAAGGCTGCTTCATCTGACGAAGATGTTATAGAACATCTTCTGTCAACATCTGTTCACTCATATTTATTATTTTTTACCGACAAAGGTAGGGTCTACAGAGCGAAAGCCCATGAAATTCCAAAAACCAACAGAACTGCTAGGGGTTCTTTAATTCAAAATGTATTGTCTATGGGTCAAGATGAAAAAGTACAAGCAATCATTGATACCAGAGATTACGAAACTGAGAAATTTTTATTAATAATGACAGAAAAGGGAACTGTGAAAAAATCGAAGTTTAAAGATTTTGATTCAAACTACAAGTCTCTTCAGGCTATAAAACTAAAAGACGACGATAGAGTGGTTTCAGTTAAAACCACATCAGGAAAAGAAGATGTCATACTTGTTTCTCAAAAAGGTCAAGCAATACGATTTGATGAAACAAATTTAAAAGCTCAAGGCAGGACCGCAATGGGGGTAAGGGGAATTAAATTAAGAGAAGGTGACAAGGTAGTCGGAGCTGCTACATCTAGAGATGAAACGTTGCTTTTTATAACAGCTAAGGGATATGGAAAAAGAACAAAACTAGATGAATTTAGAAGAGCTGGCAGAGGTGGCATGGGTGTAAAGGCCTTAAAAGTTACAGAGACAAAAGGAAATTTAGTAGGAGCCAGGTCAGTAGATGAAGATACTGAGGTTATGCTTATGAGTACAGGCGGAACAGCAATAAGATGTGCTGTAAAGCAGATAAAACAAATGAGTAGAGCAGCACAAGGAGTTAGGGTTATGAAACTTGCTTCAGAAGAAGAAGTTTCAGCATTTATACCCATAAAAAGCTAGGTTATGGTCCGAGTTAATAGAGTAAGAAGAATAATTAGAAAAATTGATCCGTGGACAGTTTTGAAAGTCACATTGGTTCTAAACTTTGTTGTTGCATTAACAGTTGTGTTAGGGTTTTCTATTATGTGGGTATTACTAGTTAACGCTGGAGTACCTCAAGGATTAGAAGACATTGCAAGAAGACTTGCCCTACTAGACCAAGATGCTTCTTTAGTTGGAAATATTGAACCTCTCTTTACTGGACTAGTATCTCTTGCCGCTGTTTATATGCTTACACAAACAGCCGTCGCTACTGTTGGTGCATTTTTCTACAACCTCGTATCAGACTTAGTTGGGGGTATTGAAGTTGTAGTACTTGAGGAAACACACCTTGATGCTCCAGCAAAACCTAAAAAAGTAAAACAAGATACAAAACAAGATCAAAAAGAAACAGTATTGATGTCAATGATAAAAACTATAAAAAAAGTTAGAACAGAAGCTGCCTCAGAAAAAGAGCCGTCAGAATCAGACCTACCAAGGCCAGACGTTCCAAGAAACATTGAAGAACCTACGTTGATGGACGCTTTTGAAAACACCGAAAACGAAGAAGATGATTCATACTAACCTGCTATTATTCAATAGGAATAATGAAGCGAAGTTAGTGAAAATCTAGCACTGTCCCGCAACTGTAATTCGTAAGATAAGTCAGGTCGACTTCATTATTTGTATAACGACAGTCCTCGAGAGAAGGGATGAAGTTTCTTGAAATTCTTGAAGTTTCCTAAATTTTCTCAAGGTAAGAAAGGAAATTATGAAAACTAAGTTAATTTTTCTTGCCTTGCTGGTATCGATGTGTTCGAGTCCAGTACAAGAAAGCGAAGATATAAAAATTATATCTTTATCAACAACTCACACTGAAATTATTCAGTCATTAGAAGCACAAGATACTCTAATTGCAGTGGATGCTTTTTCTGAGGTTGATTTTCCAGTCCAAAGAATAGACGCATATACAGTAACAGCGGAAGAGCTTGCACCATTAAATCCAGATATGGTAATCGTTGCCTTTGATTTTAATGGAATAGTTGAGGGACTTGAAAGCCAGGAAATCAACTATGTGTTACTTCCACCAGCGAAGAATTTTGAAGATGTTTATTCTCAAATCTCAACCATTGGTGAGATTGTAAATAAAAAAGGTGAGGCCTCTTCGAAGGTTAGAGACATGAAACTAGAAATTAACCGGATATTAGATGATGCTAATTACGAAGATGTCTCTGTTTATCATGAAATTGGATATTCCTATGGAATTTACAGCGTAAATTCTGATTCACTAATTGGAGAAATTTACAATGCACTTGGTGTTGTAAATATTGCTAATTCAGAAGAAGATCCTTTTGGAAGTGGGTATCCAGCTTTGAGTGAGGAAATGGTTATAGAGTCTAATCCAGATTACATCGTTGTCGGTCACTCTGATTATTTAAATAAAGATCTTTCAATAAGAGAAGGTTGGGAAAATATATCAGCAGTAGAAAGCTCCAATGTATATTTCCTTGATGACACTCTTGCAAGCAACTGGGGAACAACCACAGTCCAGCTTGTTATGGAGCTATCTACCAATTTCGAAGAAAGTGCACAAACTAACGTATATTCAGACCAGTTACTATTAATATCATTATTGTTTTTAGTAATAATGATTTATGTTTTAACTAGAAGAAACACTAAACAAAAAGTTTAAAGGAGAATTGATGAAGGGGTATCCAAACGATTTATACATACTTGCATTTGACCACAGAGGTACATTAACAAAAGGACTTTTGGGTGTTGAAGGAAGACAGCCCTCTGACGAAGAGGTAGCAAGAGTCTCATCTATGAAAGATATTATTTTTGATGGGTTTCTTGAAGCAAGCAGTAAAGGTATAGAGGGTGGAGACCCCGCAATTCTTGTGGATGAAACATTTGGACTACAAGTTCAAAACAGAGCAAAAGAAATGGGTATTAAACTTGCAGCACCTGTAGAAAAATCAGGACAAAAAATTTTTGATTTTGAGTACGGTGACGATTTTGGAGAAAAAATCAAAGAAGTGAATGCTGACTTTGTAAAGATACTCGTACGATGGAACCCAGATGATGACTCTGAAACAAGACAGATACAAGGTGAAAGGATAAAAACACTTTCAGATTGGCTTGATGAAAACGAGAGAAAGTTTCTTTTAGAATTTCTAGTTCCCGCATCAGAGGAACAGTTAGCAAGCGTTGACGGTGATCAAGCAAGATATGATTCTGAAATTAGACCAAAGCTAGCCGTAAAAGTTGTTGAGGAAATGAGAGAAAGAGGAGCAGATCCTGATATTTGGAAAATCGAAGGTTTAGACACAGTTGAAGATAACGAAAATGTTTCAAAAGTTATTAAAGACGGTGGAAGGGAAGATGTTATAGCCGTTGTTCTTGGTAGGGGTGCAAACGATGAAAAAGTCAACGAGTGGCTTAGAGCAGGTTCCTCTGTTGACGGTTACAAGGGTTTCGCAATTGGAAGATCAATTTTCTGGCACTCTCTTAAAGGGTGGCACGAAGAAGAAAAGTCACGAGAAGAAGCAGTTACAGAGATTGCAGATTCTTATTTAAGTTTTATTTCTGTATATCAAAACGGGAGCTAAAAAATGCCACAAGGCAAAGCAGTTATTGGACAATCTGGAGGTCCAACAGCTGTTATAAATAGGTCACTTGTTGGTTTTATTAAAGAAGCAACTAAATCAGATTTTGAGGAAATTCTTGGAGCAAAACATGGATTAGAAGGAATGCTCAATGAAGATTTTGTTGACCTTGCCAACATGTCAGAAGCAGAACTTTACGGAATTGGTAAAACACCAGCTGCAGCCTTAGGTTCGGTCAGAAAAAAGCCTACAGAATCTGATATCGAAAAACTTATTTCAATATTTGAAAAGCAAAATATTAGAAACTTTTACTACATTGGCGGTAATGATTCTGCAGAAACAGCGAATCTTGTCGCAGAGGGAGCAAGTTCTATTGGATATGAAATGAAAGCATTTCATATTCCAAAAACAATTGATAATGACCTACTTGAAACAGACCACTGCCCTGGTTATGGTTCAGCTGCTCGTTTTGTTGCTCATGCCTTTCAAGGCGACGATGCGGACAACAGAAGCCTAAAGGGAATCAAGATAAATGTTTTAATGGGAAGACATGCAGGGTGGCTTACTGCTGCGAGTACATTAGGAAAATCCACTGAAGAAGATGGACCACATTTGGTGTATGTTCCTGAAAAAGTGTTCAAAATTGATGAATTTTTAAAGGAAGTCAAAGAGGTTTATGATTCACTTGGAAGATGTGTAGTAGCTGTTTCCGAAGGTATTCATAACGAAGAAGGAGAATACTTCTTACAAACATATGCAAGCGAAACAGGATCTGGCCTAGCTGGAAAAAAAGACAGTCACGGAAATGTCCAACTATCAGGCTCAGGAGCATTGGGCGATACATTAACAAATATTGTTTCAGAACATATAGACGGTGCAAGAGTTAGGGCTGATACCTTTGGATACCTACAAAGATCTTTTTTGGCTGACGTCTCTGAGGTCGATGCTGAAGAAGCAGAAAGAGTTGGTCAACACGCTGTTGTTGCCTCAAAGGAAATTCAAAGTGGATCTGTAATTCTTAAAAGACAATTGTCAGAAACATATAGTTGTGATGTTGATGTTGTAGAGCTTAAGAAAGTTGCTAAGCACACAAAAGACATGCCACAAGAATTTTTAGATGAAAGCAAACCATATGTTACCAATGAATTTTTTGAGTACGCTATGCCATTAACTGGTGGAATAGAACCTAAAACACAAATATTTGTATAGATGTCAAAAATCACTTTATCAAGGAATGATTTTCAAGCTTTTTGGTCTGTGAGCATAAGATACTATGAGCTTGACCCACAAGGTGTGGTGCACAATGCTAATTACGTGTCGTTTTTTGACGAGGCAATTACTGGTTATTTTAAATATGTAAATTATGACTACTGGACAGATATTGAAGAAACTAGAAAAGATTTTCATACTGTTCAAGTAAAAGTGCAATACAACAAACCTCTCCAGTACGGTCATGAAATAGAAATAGGAACAAAAATTAAAGAAATAGGAAACTCTAGTATCACATGGGTAATGGGTATGTTCTTAAAAGATACTAATGAATTAGTGAGTTCTTGTGAGGCTGTTCACGTATATACAGACCAAACGACAATGAAGCCCACACCAATTACAGAAGATCTTAAAGAAAAGCTACAGTTTAATTAATCAAAACGTACGCACTAACATTATTCATATGAATCAAAGAAGATATGACATTGATGCGTTGCGATCTATAGCAATGTTTCTTCTTATTTTTTATCACCTGGGTATCTCATTTACCTCTCTTGCTAGACAAACACTCTTCATCCAGAACGAAAGGGTAGTGGATGGGATATGGCCATTACTAAACCTGATGAACAACTGGAGAATTCCACTCGTTTTCTTAATTGCAGGGATTGCTTTACGACTTTCATTCAGAAAGAGAACGAGGATACAAATTTTTAAAGAACGATCAAAAATTCTTATCCTACCCTGGGTTTTTGGAACCTTAGTGTTTTCTAGTTCGTCAGCCTATATTGTCGGTAGATTTTATGACTATTGGTTTTTAGATAAGTTTAGTGATGCAGTTTTCTTTGCTCTCGAATACGAAGGTTTACATTTATGGTTTTTGATTAATATTTTTATTTACTGTCTGGTGCTTGTTCCTATTTTGAACTTTATTTCGAAAGAAAATTTTGTTGCCTCTTTACTCAGTAAACCGGGTGGAGTTTTTCTATTTTCATTACCCATAATTGCTGAGGGTCACTTATTAAACTTATCTAGGTTCAGGACCGAAACATACGGAGATTACTACAGCGAATATGCACTTACAGACCATGGTTTTTTACTCGGGTTTTTATGGTTTTTTATAGGCATTATTCTTACCTCCCAGGGTGACGCATTCTGGGAATCGAGTGCAAAGTACTGGAAACTACACCTAGCTTTAGGTATGACATCATATTTTTACAGATTGTTTAACAATTTCATAGAAGATTATGCCCTTGACAACCGGCTCATAGCTTTTGAGTCCTTTAATTTTATTTTTGTGCTGTTAGGCCTTGCTGCAGTGTATTTAAACAAAGATTCACCACAACTTACCTATTATAAAACAGCTGTCTATCCTGTTTACATTGTTCACTTACCTGTACAAATGGCAGTAATGTATTTTTTTGCAGATATAAATATTCATCCAATAATTAAATTTCCAATTGCTCTGTTTTTGATTTGTTTTCTTTCTTTAACGATTTATCACGCTATAAAAAACATCAAGCCATTAAGGCCTTTGTTTGGTTTGAGAAACAAATAAAATTGAAAAAAATATATTTAATAATTTTTACTCTTCTCTTTAATTTATGTTCAACTTCTAGCGATGACGGAGTAGCCTCCTTATCAAATGACACAACCACTACTTCGGTTATAGCGGAAGAGGATTATCCAATTGTTTTAACTCAATGCTTAAACGAAGAAATGGGATACAACATAGCAACACCGTTTGACATTGAAGACTTAAAATTAACAATTAATCAGTTAAGTAATAGCAAAGAGGAACAGCTACAACTAAGAGAAGGTGTTGATTACTGCATAAGCAAATATAATCTCTGGTCAGATACATCTTCACTGAATCCAGAAGAGCTTGCCAAAATATACGATGAAAATCTTGAATTAGCTAAATGCTTAAGAGAAAAAGGGTTGAATGTTCCTGACCCAAGCCAACAAGAACCCAAGGTAGATTTAAGTGGGCTCAAGGAATCTAAAGATGACATTATGCCATTATTACAAGAGTGTGGTTGGGAAAAATAAGTATAAGATTTGTATAATTAAAAAATAAGGAAACTAAAAACACAGAAATATCTTATGAAAAAACTAATACCCGAAATAATTGAAAACAAAACACCAAGTAACAAAATTGTGTATTACTTTTGCTGGTTACTAATTGGGTTCAATTTATTTAGAAGTCTTGAACACATATTTGCTGAAGATGGTGGAGCAGAATCTATTGCCGGCATTCCATTAAGTAGCTATTCACCAGAAGCTGCAAACAACATTGTTTCAATATTTGCTCAGTGGGGTTTTTCACAGCTAGTTTTAGCTTGCACCTTGCTTATTGTTGTTTTAAAGATTAGAGAACTTATTCCGCTTATGTTGCTAATTATTGCTTTAGAAAACATATTCAGAGCCGGAATTGGTCAATACAAGTCTTTAATCATTACCTCAGCTCCTCCAGGAGCACTTACCCCTTTAATAGGTTTAGTAACTTTAATTGTCTTTTTTATTTCGATAAGAGAAAACCGCTAAATTTATGAAAAAGTACTCAGCCATCTTCATGTTGCTTCTATTTGTTCTTATATCTGCTTGTTCCTCATCAGATAACTCGCAAGGAGTTGTTTCTACAAATGATTTATCAAGTGATACAACGGTTACAACAATTGCAGAAGAGGTTGTGGAAGAAGTAGTTTCAATTGAAGATGCACAGCTTTTACTAGCCAGGTGCTTAAGAGAAAATGGATATGACATTAAAGATCCTAAAAATGATGAGAGTCTTCAAAGTGTAATTGGTCCGATATGGTTAGCTGCTGATCAAAAAGGCAGAGAAGAACTTCAAGAGACTATTCAGACATGTGCTGAAGAGAACAACATTCCGCTTGGTGGTTCAGCAGAATTTGAGAACCCAGAAGCTGTTGCTGATTTATTAGATACTCAGTTAGAGTTTGCTCAATGTTTACGTGAAAACGGGATAGAGATAGAAGACCCGAGCGCCGAGAGCCCTCTTAGACCTTTAATTATTGAACTTGTACAGTCTGGACAATATCTACAAGCTCAAATTCAAGAAGCCGCCGATATATGTTTTGACGAGCTTGGAATTGAACCACCACAACAAGGCGAAGGTTAAAGCTACATATAATTTATAATCTTATATGTATAAAAAAATCTCAGTAATACTAGTTTTATTTACTGCTTGTTCACTATTTCAACAAGAACAACAAGCTGTTGTTTCGGTCGCAGATACTGATAAAGGTAAAGCAGCAATTGCTTCTGGTGTACAACTTACAGATGAACGAGAAGAAATTTCAGACGAGGATGCGCCCTTAGTGCTTGTTCAGTGCGTCAATGAATCAGGCTATAAATTTAAAGAACCAAAAAATTTTTTAGATCTTTACACCACGATTGCATCGTATTTTGAAACAATAACAGAACAAGAGGCCGAGGAACTGTGGGACATAATTGAGGAATGTGCTTTGAAATATAATTTATGGGGTGTAGCAGATGAAAATCAATTCGAAGATCCAGCACAAGTATCAAAAGAAATTGATAGATCACTGTTTATGGCGAAGTGTTTTAGAGAAAGCGGATATCCTAAAGTCCCAGACCCAGATTATTTCAACAGAGAAGTCAGGCTAGATGCCTATATTGATGAAGACTGGGAGCTAAGAGAAGACGACCCACTAGTCCAGACATGGCAAGCGTGTGAAGATAAACTACCGGAAGAGTTAAAAGATGAGGAGTGGGATGCATAAAAAACTTAAGAAATTAATTCTCAGAAAACATACAGGCTTAATAAACTACTCTAATTGGAACAATGATGAAAAATATATTTAAATTAAAAAACGTATTCATATTAGTTGCTGTTGCGGCATTAGCTTATGGTGGTTATTATTTTGGTACCCAAAATACAGAAACATCTTCTAGTAATAAAACCTTAGAACTAACTACTGTTGCAATACAAAAAGGTGATTTAGCAAAAAAAGAAGAATATAACGGAACATTAAGACAGACGGACAGCAAGGTTCTTAACTCACCAATGTCAGGAGTTGTTACATTAGTCCCTAAAGAGGGAACAATTATTAATTTTGGAGAAGTTTTATTTGCAGTGGACAATAAACCTGTAATTTTAGTTGA
>Ga0181395_1001282_pt1 | contig 10336 bp, 8 predicted proteins | sample 18SPOviralmetaG_FD_130124 | JGI IMG/M metagenome (GOLD analysis project Ga0181395, IMG submission 130124) | Marine viral communities from the oligotrophic San Pedro Time Series (SPOT) site, San Pedro Channel, CA, USA - 18 SPOT_SRF_2010-12-16 | ecosystem: Environmental > Aquatic > Marine > Strait...
AGGAACATTACGTGCTGTACAGGCACAGATGGCACAAAGAGGATTAGGTGCATCTAGTATGGCAGGACAAGCCATGATACAGGGTGCATTAGAGTCAGCACTTCCTATTGCACAGGCAGATGCCAATATACAGGCACAGTTTGAGACACAGAACTTGTCTAACAGACAACAAAGAGCCATGTTAGCCGCACAACAAAGAGCAACATTCTTAGGTCAAGAATTTACACAGGACTTCCAAGCGAGGGTGCAAAACTCTGCTAGGATAGGTGACATAGCAAATGCTAACTTTACTGCTGAACAAACTATTGCTTTAGAGAATAGTAGGGCAGCTAATACTATGAATCTTGCTAATTTATCTAATAAACAGGCATTAGTTATGGGAGAAGCATCAGCACTTGCTAACTTAGACTTGGCTAATTTAAGTAACAATCAACAGGCAGCAGTTCAAAATGCTCAGTCTTTCTTACAAATGGAAATGGCTAATTTAAGTAATGAACAGCAAACTGCTTTGTTTAATGCTCAAGCTATAAATCAGTCTTTATTATCTGACCAAGCTGCTACAAATGCCGCAAGTCAATTTAATGCTACATCAGATAATCAAACAAAACAATTTATGTCTAACTTAGCTAATCAAGTATCACAGTTTAATGCTACACAGTCAAATGCACAAAGTCAATTTAACGCAGGAGAAGCAAACACATTATCTAGGTTTAATGCAGAAGTAGCTAATCAACGTGACCAATTCAATGCACAGAATCAATTAGCGATTGCACAGAACAATGCTGTATGGAGAAGAGAAATTGCCACAGCAGACACTGCAGCAATTAATCGTGCTAACGAGTTAAATGCAAAAGCAGTATTAGATGTATCTAATGAACAGTATAATAATTTGTGGAGCTATTACGCTGATACAATGGAGTGGGCATGGAAGAGTGCTGAAAGTGAGCAAGATAGATTAGTAGAAGTAGCAGTAGCCAATTTAAATGCAGAAGCATCTAAAGCATTAGCTGCAGCAAAACAAAATTCTAGTAGTACTAGTGCTATAGGTAATATAATAGGACAATTAGGTTCTTCTTATATTACAGGTATGTTTAAATAATAGGAATAATATTAATGTTTAATCCAGCAGAAAGTATATATAGAGAAATAGACAAAAGAATAAAGCAAGGCAAACTTATATCAGAACAAAACAATCAAAAACCTAAAGGTAAAGGAATATTAGTTAGGTCAAATCCTGTAATGGAGAATCCAAATGCGTCTGACTATTCAGAGCCTATTGATTTTGTAGTAGATGCAGTTATAACTTTAAGAAAAGAAAAAGAAAAAATAATGGAGAATGTAAATGCCGATACGTGAAGAAATCCCATTGGAAGCACCTATAGCAGGTATGTCAATGACTCACGAGTTAGGTGCTAGACCTTGGCAAACACCCCCTAAACAAACTACTGTACAAGAAGTCATTGCACACTATATAGAACGTATGCAAGATGAGTCACTTACAGAACAAATAGTTAATATATTACAGTCTGATGTGACAGTAACAGCATTAGCTAATACAATACAATTAGCAGGTGTTATGGAAGGAAGACATAGTGTAGACGTAGGTGTACTAGTAATACCTGTTCTTATGGAAATGATTATGCTAATAGCTGATGCAGAAGGTATAAAGTACGATACAGGCATGGAAAGAGATAAAGAAGCTGAAGTAAAAGATTCAAGAATACTTGCTGGTATAACTAAAGCTAGAAAAGAATTAGCAGATAATATACCTGAACAAAGTGCAGAAGTATTAGATGTTCAAGAAGAGTTGGCAGAAATGCCTAAAGGATTAATGGGTAGGAGATAAGATGGCTTTTTTAGGTTTAAGTGGAAGCACCTTAACTTTTTTAGGTGGTGTAGCAGAAGGTGTATCTAAAACATTAGATAAACAAATAGATGCTCAACAAGCTGCTATTAGAGAAGCATCTTCTACTGCTATACGAGCTAGGTTGGCTTCTAGAAAAAAATATGATAGCAACATTGAAAAAATTACAAAAGAAATAAAACCTTTACTGTCTCAATATAACTTACCTAACGTTGCGTCTTTAATGGCATTGCCTGAACCACAAAGAAAAGAAATAGTTAGTAAACTAGCCACTATAGATGGCAAAGATAATAGAGCTAAATTCTTTAAGGCAATGAAAGAGTTTGAAGGTAAAACTGACTTAACTGAATCTGAATTAATTAATTCGCTAGTTCCTGCGTATAAAGAATCAGAAATAGATTATGCTGGATTAGTACCAAAAACATTTGCAGATGTAATATTTGGTCAAGACCCATCTGATAGGTTGGCTAGTAGAGTTAAACTAGGAACAGGAGATTTAAGACCAAGTGTTGATAGAAAAGACTTAACTGCTTATCAACAAGGATTAACTAGAAAAGGTAGTATAAAAGTATTTGCAGAAGATGCAAAAGACGTAAATAATTTTAGGACAGCTTTTATTAAAGATATATTTACTCGTATGGGAGGTAAGGGTGTTGAAGATATAGGTGGTGGATTCAGACCAGAAGCAGGTAAAGAAGCAGATTTAGCTTTATCTACTACATATGTTAATTTACTTATACCTCAATATAATGAGATGGTAAGAAAACTTCAAATAGATGAGGGTTTAAGTTTAATTGATTCTCAAACTAAAGCTAGGTCTATTGTAGCAAATAATATTAATTCTAGATACAAAATAGATGATGTTGCTGGTAATCAAAACAAAATTAAATCCATATTAAACAGTGCTGCTTTACAAAATCCATCTGCTCTATCACAAAATAGCTATCTGTCTATCTTAAAAGGTAGTAGTTCTGATAAAGTATCTTTATTAGGATTATTAAACTATAACGAAAATAGATTCTCTACAAAGTATTCTAAAAATGAAAGTATGGGAACAGACTTTAGAAATGAAGTAGAGGGTGAATTAAGAGAAAGACTAGGAGCTTTAAATTATTCTGAAGATGAAATACGGAATGTACTCAAAGTTTTTTTTATTAGAGTTAGACCATATGTAACTGGTGGCAGTTAATATGTCTGGATATTTAGATTCCTTATTTAAAGAAGACGATAACAAAATTTCTGAAAACGTTGAGTCAGACAATAACCTTCTATTAGATGAATTTAATAGTATATTTAATACAGAAACTGATGCAAGTAGTCAAACTAAAGAACTATTTAAAATAAAACCAAAAGAAATAACACAAGCCAAACCCTCCATTAGTAACATTTTTACAGAAGTAGATGTTACATCCCCCGGAACTCCTTATGTAAAAAAAATAGAAGATGTAAAGAACAAACCTTATGAAACACCAGAAGGTTTAATATTAAAGTCTTATAATAAATTAGATAGAAAAAATATAACAAAAGAAAGTTTGTTAAAAGATTCTAGTTTTTTAGCAGATGCACGTACATTATTAAAGGCTCGTCATAATCTTAATGATGATGAATTAGACACTGCTGACAAAATATGGGAAGAGTGGACTGAAAGACAAAGATATTACGACACAGGAAATGAATTTACATTAGCTAGAGACTTTGATTATTTATATGAATCAGACGATAATGATGTTAAAAATTCTAGAGTTAATAGATATGGAAGACTTTTAGACGTATGGGAAAAATATAAAGGAGAAGATTTATCTTTTAGAAAAGTGCAAGACTATGCAGGTGCTGCTTTTACCTCTCCATCTAATGTATTTTCAGCTTTATTTGCTACAAAAGGTAAACTAGGAACAGGAGTAATGTCTCAGTCTAGTAAACTAGGAATAAAAACATATATTAAAGAGTTCTTAAAAGGAACAGCAAAGGTAGCTCCCATTGAGTTTGGTGTTGGATATTTACAAAGTGCTGGTAAAGAAAAGTTAAGAAGTCAAACTATGAAAGAAAAATACAGACCTGATGTAGTTGCTTTAGAAACAGGTATTCAAGGTAGTGCAGGGAGTGTGTTTGGTGGTTTTAGTTCTTTGCTAGAAACTAGGTCAGCTGCAAATGCCTTAAATTTAAAGGAAGCATTTAAAGTATCTAAAAAAGAAATACAAGAATCTGCTAAATTAAAAACAGATGATTTTTTAAAGACTGTTGGTTTAGAAGAAGTAGAAAGAATATCAAAGAAGTTGCAAAGATTGAATCCTGAGTTAACTGCTAAGGGAAGAGAATTGCGTAAAGATTTAACTGCTGAACCTAAAAACTTCATAGCAGGTTTACCAGTAGAATTTCATAATAATTTAGTTGCAGCAGCATTGAGAATGGAGAAGTTAATTAAGTTAGGTCCTAAAGAAAGAGTGACATCAGGATTACATAGAGCTATAACTCAAGGAATACAACAAAAAGATGGCTCATTTAAATTATTAGAAACAGCAGAAATAAAAAAGATATTAAAAGACCACAATTTAACTACCGACCAATTTGGTATAGTTTTTTTAAGTGATGTGTCTGATGCTGCTAGAATATTGCAGTCTAAAGGGCAACTTAGTAAAATACTAGACCCTAAAAGATTATTAAAAAAAGATAAAAATGAGACTGCTTTTGATTCTTTATTGAATCAAGTAGATGGTTTAAATGAAGCTAACTTAACAGGTGGTATAACTAAAGATGTAGCTAATAACATAGCAAAAGAAAACAACAAGGGAACTTCTTTTATAAGAAACTTTTTTAAAAATGCAGACAGAGCTAAATTAGGTGCGATGACATCTCAACCACAAACAACAATTAGAAATAACATAAATGGTTTATTTAGAGTTGCATCAGATACTGGTGTTTATGCTTTGAATCAATTATATCAAGGTAAAAATCCATTTACAAAAGATACATTAGCTATGGCTAAATATATGGTTAGACCTGCTGAAGCTAGAATATTTAGAGAAATACTTAAAGAAGACTTTCCTGAAGAGATGTCTAATTTATTTAGAGAAGCTGCAGATTTAAATGCAAACATGGCAGATGATGGCATGGTTACTAAATTTACAACAAGTAAAATGGCTTGGCTTGGTACAAAGATGAATTATTTTAATACGTTATCTGATAATTATTTTAAACAGGCGGCACTAACAACTTTTATGCGTAGAGGAGTAAATAATTTAGACCCTAAATCTGCAATAAAAATGAATACTTTAGATTTAGAAATGCTTTTGTCACAAAAAATAAAAAAAGACTTTCCTAGTATAGAAGCTACTAGAGAATATATATCTACTCTATCTCCTAATGGTTTTAAACAAGCGTTGAAAGACAATCAGATAGGCAGGTTAATAAAAATTGATGGGGTAGAAGAAAGAGTACACGATTTATTTTCCCTTATACAAACAGGCAAATTATCTGAAATACCTGATGAAGTTATTAAAGAAGCTGTGCAAGATACTTACGAATTTGTGTATCAGGCTACATTTAAAAGCGATGGATATTTAAATAGATTCAATAAAGTATTACAAGCAGGTCATAAAAATTTACCTTTTGTTATATCTAGTTTTTTACCCTTTCCAAGGTATACATCCAATCATATAAAAACTATATATAATCATTTACCTCTTTTAAATATGTTAAAAGTAGAAAACTTTGGTAGTAAAAAATTAACAAAAGAGGGATACAGTGTACTAGGTAAGGCTTTTAAAACAGATAAAAAAACATTTACCCAAGATTTAGCTAGAGGTACTATGGGAACAGGGTTATTCTTAGCAGCTTTAGAGTGGAGATATAGACAGGGTAATACAAATCATTGGTGGGAGATTAAAAGCGAAACAGGAAAACCTATTGATGGTAGACCTATTTATGGTGCATTAGCACCTTTTATATTAGCGTCTGATGTTTTATATAGGTATCAAACAAATACATTGCCTTCTGATACAGGATTAGGATATGAGCAATATTCACAGGATGCTGCACAAGCATTAATAGGAGTAACAGTTAGAAGAGGTATGGGTTTATTATTTTTAGAGGATTTTATTAGTTCTTTTAGTGAGAACAAAGAAAAGATGAATAGACCTATGATAGACGAATGGGTAGGTAATGTTGGTCAAGCATTTATGATACCCACTCAAGTTGTTAAAAACTTTTATGGTATATCAGACAAAGACATGAGAAAAGTACCAGAAAGTAAAACAGGACAAACCAACATATTAGATACTATATTGGCTAGTGCATTGAGAGGTGCTCCTGATTTTAAATCTGTAGATGTTAAGGGAGCAGTTCAAGAGTTTGAGTTTTTTGGTGACGGTAAATTAAAACCAGAAAGATTGTTTACTAATATACCTACTGTAGATAAACAATCCGTTGACCCAATACAAGGACCTAGAAGAAATGTGTCTCCTATATATAAACTGTCAGGATTTACTTTAGGAGAAGCTAAGACTATTTTTGAAGAAGAGCTAACTAAATTCAACATACCAAGAAGGGAGTTTTATAAAAGAGATTATAAAAATCCACAGATAGAGTTGTCTGCTCGTGACTTATTAGGTAAAGATGGTAGTGAATTTAATTTAGCTAAAAGAATGGCTACTTATATAAAAGGTAAACCATATCAAACTATTATAAAAAATGCTAAAGTTGTTTCTGATAAACGTGGAGAAAAATCACAAACTAAATCTTTGCTTGGTCAAACTGCTGATGTGCAAGTTGCTCCTGCATTAAGGACAACTGCTATTATGAAAACGGCTAGACTTTACGTTCAAGAAGCTAGAGCTTACGCAGCATCTAAATTAGAAAAAATAGAGGTCGCTGCAGGATTTCCATATACTAGTAAAGTTGTAAAAGATTGGCAAAGTTTATCAGGTCAAAAAACTGTTGCGGCAAATGAACATTACAGGCAAACAAATAATTTTGTGTATGATAAAAATAAAAATATAATTGAGCCTAAAAATATATACATGGACAGAGATTTCTTTATATTAAAAGGTCCTTTAACAGAAAAATCTTGGGCAAATAGAGAAAATGTATTTGTTAAGTATACGGAGTTTGCTAAAGGGTTGAGTAAAAAAGACAGGTTTAGATAATGGATAAAGAAGATAAAATACTAGACAATATAGATAAGTTAAATTCAAATAATGAATTAGCTGATGCTTTTTCTGAACCATTTGAATCTGATAACATATCTAAGTCTGTGTTTAAAGCATTGCCTGATATGTTTGATGACCCTATATTTGGTGGATTCAATCGTACTGTTGTAGGTGGAGCAGTTGATGCTCTTGACTTAGGACTACGTACAATAGAATCAGGTGTCAAAGGTAGTGCTACAGCTATAAATGAAGCAAAGAACTACGTCACAGGACAAGATGATGACAGATTAAAAAGAGATATACTGAACTTTTTTGTAACAGCAGGTATGGGCAGTGCAACATCAGGTCCTATGAATATACAAAAGGGTATCAACCAACTCATAAAGAGTGGTAAGAAAGATGAAGCAGCTAAAGTTATATTAGCTGAAAGTGATGCATTTAAAAAAGATAACTTTAAACAAGTAATGGCTATGAATAGCAAACGTGAACCATCTCCTGCTAGAAAGATGACTGATTCAGAAAAGAAGATACAGGGATTTGATTTTGAAAAGAACTTTGATTTAACATATGTATCGGCTAAAGGAAAAATGGACTTTGATATAAAAGAAATGGCAAAAAAATTTAAGGGTGTTTCAAAAAATATTGAAAAGACTGGATATTTTGATGATTACCCTATAGGAAGTAAATATATATCAGAGCCGCCTAGTGGAGTAAAAACAGAATATACAGTTGTGGGATATAGTGTAAGTCCAGTTAGAAAAAAAAACTTAGACCAATTACGTAGAAATCATAGCAGGATGGTAGAGTACATGAAATCGCCAGATAATCCTGCAATAGTTAAGAGAGACTTACCAGAGGAACTAACTTTCTTTGATGGTAATAATCCTATGTTTTCAGTAAACAAAAACGTATCCGACCAATACGTATATAGACCAATGTTAGTAGTAAAGGATAAAAATGGCAAAACACAAAGACTTAATTTTGATATGATACTGCATAGAGACCAAAGAAAAGATGAGTTACTAACTAAAGTAATGCCAAAATCAAATACACCTAAAGTTAACATATTAGATTCTACTAAAGAAGCATTACCTTTAGATATAGGTGCAAGTAAATATGCATTAGATGGTAATTTAAAATCTAATTATACAACTGAAACAATTAAATTGTTTGATGATAAACTAAAAAACATTAAGACAGCAGGTAGTTCAGATGCTAACAAACTAATAGGTGTTGGGGTAAAGGATGGTACAAAGGTAGGTATTAGAAAGAATTTAAATTCTAGGACTATTGATGGGGAAAAGGGTGTGTTGCAAACTATACACACAAATAACTATAATGGAAAAGCATTGTCCTATCAGCCATATGCTACAGTAGAAAATGTAACATTTAATGTTAATCAGAAACATAGACAAAGAATTGCTTCTAAGGCTAAAGGTTTAGCTGTTCCAGAAGCTAGTGGTAAATTTAACATGGCTTCCGTTGATGGTAATTATGTATCTAATCGTAATCTCTTAAAAGAAGGGTATGAAACTGAAATATCATTTAATCCTGCATCAGGTCATTTATATACAGATGTAGCCACAGGACAGGCAGTTAAAAGTGCTGATACAGCCACAGTTATAGGCAACAGAGTATTTGCTAACGGTGTTAACTATTGGAAAAAGATAGATGCACCAAAACCTCTTGATGCATCAGATGGTACTAAACTTACAGGTGAAGTTCGCTACAAGTTTAAACGTGGTGGACTGATGGCACGTACTTAACGTGTATCACCTGAACCTTGTAATGTACCACGTTCTTTTCTGCCATGTAACTTCTTCAAGTTCTCCTGCATAATAGTATTCAAGGGAACTCCCACTTCCTTTGCCATCATAGCACAGTACCAAAGTACGTCACCTATCTCTGATGCTATGGCAATTTTCTTCATCTCAAAACCTTCCACATCATCCCCATCACGTATAAGTTTCTTTACCTTACCTGCTACTTCCCCTGCTTCACTTGTCATACCCAACGCAAGATACTCCAATGCTTTTTCTTTGGGGAAGATAGCAGTTTGACCTGCTAAGTTCTCGTACAAGTCAGGTGTAATGACTTCATCTATAAACAGCTTATCCTTCATGTATTTTCTCGCTTCTTCTTCTAGCTTCATCTTTCTTCACTCTCTCTAACCTTTGATAAAATGAGGTATTGAAACCTCTAAGCCACTCACGTGACTGCATACTATTGCTATGATAAGGATTAGTAGTCTTACCCCTCTTAAAGTCTGACATACCTTTAGTAAACTGTATCTTTAAAGGTGCGTCATACTTACTTAGATTTGGGTTGCGTTTTCTGCTCTTCAATGGCTTCATCTTGTCTCCTTTCAAAGAATCTAACTAAGTTGTTTAACTTACCATTCTCATGTTCTAGAGCACTTAGTTCTTTTTCTATAGTCTCTACAATAGTAGGATGGTCTCCTATGCCTACAGGATTAGTCATCATTGCTTCTATGTTAGCTATATGACCATTTATCTGTCCTGATATTTTACTCTTTAGTGCTTGTAGTATCATTTCTCTCATTTACTTCTCCGTTTTGGTTTCAAATGTAATAACTCTCGTATGTGTAACTTTCTTCCTCTAAAGAACACTATGAGATTTATTGTCGTATTTATGCTGATAGCGATTAATAACCACCACTGCCACCATAATATTTCATTGCCCTCTATCATTAACTAGCTTCTATGTCAACCATCTCACAGGCATCTGCTGTACAGGCTAACTCTCTTCCACCTGATGTGGTGTCTTCCTTCTCATAGTCTGCTAACTTAGACCAATCAATAGATGTAGGCATTTCCTTGTAGGCTCTCTCATACTCTTCACCTACTATATCTTGATAGGGTGCTTGTGCATAGGTATGGTCACTAAATGGCAGGAATGATATACCTGACACCTCATCAAAGTTCTCATAAACCCATGCTCCTACCTGCATCCACTCATCTTCCTTGACAGATATAGTGACAGATGGTTTATGCTCACACCAAGACCTCTGATACAATAACCAAAACTCTAACTGTTGAATGGCAGTCATCTTTGTTCTAGTTGTAGCACCTGATGGTGATTTCATTGGGAAACTAAACACTGTTGTACTGTCAGGCTTCATAGCACATGGCTCACTTGGTATGCCATTATCTTTCATAAACTGTGTCAATGGGTCTTTGTTATCACCACGTACAGTTCTGATGTAATAGTCACTATGTCTAGCATGAATACCTGATGCACTGTCAACTAATTGACTAACTGTACCACTAGGTTTGATGCAAGTTATAGCAGTTGACTGTGGTATGCC
>Ga0181395_1001285_pt1 | contig 10328 bp, 9 predicted proteins | sample 18SPOviralmetaG_FD_130124 | JGI IMG/M metagenome (GOLD analysis project Ga0181395, IMG submission 130124) | Marine viral communities from the oligotrophic San Pedro Time Series (SPOT) site, San Pedro Channel, CA, USA - 18 SPOT_SRF_2010-12-16 | ecosystem: Environmental > Aquatic > Marine > Strait...
CGATTTGAAAATAAAAATGCTACAAAGAATATAAAAATATTTGGAAGTTTATCATTAGTACCAAATTACAAAAAATGGCAAATGAAATGGAAAGATAATAAAAAAGATAAATATGTCGTTAAACTAGATGAAACATTTAAAGATGATTTAATATTGTTTTTTTCTGGTGAATCATGGGATATTGATTATGTACCTTATGATGATAATAATAAATGTGTTGTATGTTCACCATACCGTGATGATAGATTAAATGGAGTATTTAATTTACCATGGATATCAATAGTTTATATAAGTTTTCATTTAGTAAACTATATAGATAAATACCAAAAAAATAAAGATTATTCCAAAAAGAAACATCATATAGCATATTGTGTTAAAGAGAGAACGAAAGATCGAATTACTTTTATGAATTCTTTAGTGAAAAAATTTGAAACAACCAATCGCGGAAAAGAAATATTTTCATTAGGTCCGCATAAAATAGAAGGCACAACAAAAGACGAAAAAATACCCAAGTATTCATCACCTAATAAACCTCTTGTTGACAAATTCAATGAATTTAAATTCGCATGTGTATTTGAAAATCGTGAAAGAAAAGGATATATGACGGAGAAATTATTACAAGCATTTTTAGGAAACACTATACCTATATACCAAGGAGATCATGAATTAGCAAAAACACTATTTAATCCAAATGCTATGATTTGTGTTCGTGATTTTGAAAGTTATAATCATTGTATAGATCATATTTATAATATGAAAGAAGAAGATATTCAAAATATGTTGAATGAACCAATGTTTAAAGACAATAAAATACCAGAAGTGTTCGATATTACCAACTTTGAAACAGGAATATATGGTGAATTAGCAGAATATATAAGATCGCTGTAAATAAGTATTATATATAATATTGTGATATACTATATATGATAATGAAACAAAAAATTCATTTTATAACGTATGGATCTGGTCGGTTCAAAGAAGTAACAAAACGGTTGCGTGAAGAAGCAGAAGCTTTTGGTTGTTTTGATGAGATTTTAATTTATACAGATGATGACATGAATCACGAATATTGGGATATATACGAAAAATCTAAAAAAGATTCTAATATAGCGAGAGGATTTCCTAGAACAATTTTGATAAATAAATTATTAAAAGAAGTAAATGAAAATGATATACTACTGTATCTAGATGCTGGATTTGAAATATTTAAAAACGGCATCAACAGATTCAAACAATACATTGAATTTGTTAATTTTAAAAGCGGTATATTAACAATGAGATTAAATGGTTCTCATTTAAATGAAAAAATATGGACCAATAATGTTATGTTCAATAAATTTAATATATCTTTAGACAGTGAAATAGCAAATACTCCACAAATTGAAAGTGGATTTTTAATGATTCGTAACACACCAGAAACGCGATCATTTTTTGAAGAATGGAAAAGCCATATAATCGATGATTGTCTTTTGATAACAAACCAATATAATAATGTAAATCGACATCCAGAATTTAAAGATAATCGACATGAGCAAAGTTTATTAAGTATTATGTTAAAATTAAAATACGATGTGAAAGATGTAAGTATAGTTGATGAAACATGGCCACCAAGCTCATTTCCTAATAAGAAATATCCTTTTCTTGCAAGACGATCAAAAGAAACAATTAAAACTCCTTTTATAGGAAATGGAATGATAAACATCAATACCGACTTTGGTAAACAAGTTTACTTGATATGTAAATATTATAAAAGAAGCGAAAGAAAATGTATAATAGAGATAGGCTCTGGTAATGGACAAAACTTAACTATTTGTATTATGAATGCGGTATATAATCAATCAAAGTCATTGGTTTATAGTTTTGAAACAGACAAAGTGTGTTATGTTGAAGCGACGAAGTATTGGAGTGCTGCTGCCGAAACATGTAATAACATAAAAAATATTTTATATAACATTAATGACACTTTACATAATCATATAGCTTTAAACAATTCTATTGTGAATGTGGATATTATCATAATGGATATTAAAAAATATACGTCAGAAGACTTTAATATTCTTATGAGCTTCAAGTCAAAATATGTTATTTTCAATAACATAGAATTTAATAACAATACTATGACTAATATTATGAATAATTTAGAAAATAAATACAAAAGTATATTTATTAGTTCAGAGGCGAATGGATGTCAAATATTAGAAATAATATAATTTATATATATAATATAATGTATAATCCAATTCATATTGATAAATTTCAAATATATGATATTTTTCACAATACATTAGATAATATAGTAATAGTGTCTCCATGGAGTTCAAAATCACTAGACATTATATACAAAGGCATTAAATTTGATACAATAATATGTCCACACAAACATACATTACTATACGTATTAAAAGATAAATTAACATACACTAACATAATTGAATTAAATATTGATGGTCAAATTATAACTACAGAAGTGAACAAATATCCAAATTTTGAAAATGAAATAATAATGTCTACAATAGTATGCAATGAAGATGATTATATTCAACAATGGATAAAGTTTCATCACAACATAGGTGTAGATCGTTTTATTATATATGACAATAAGATAGATAATAATATGAAATCATCTAATTTAGAATGCGTTTTGGAAGATTTTATAAATGATGGATTAGTTATTTTAATCAAATGGAATTATCCATATAGATTAAAAATATCAGGCATAAGTGGTCAAACAACACAACAAAATCATTCATTATGGGCGTTTAAAAGTTGTAAATATATCGGGATGTTTGATGTTGACGAGTATGTTAATATTCAAACTGTAGACGCAAATATAAATAGCTTTTTTGATAATTTAATTGATATTAAAACAATTAATACAAATGATATAGGAAGTTTTACACTATTAAACAAATTATTTTATAATCCAGATGATTTACCTACAGATGGTTACAATTTTTTAAAAATATATAACTGTGACAAAATAACATTATCTGGACGTGAAAAAAACTTTGTAATTCCAAAAAATACTTCAATTTATTGCGTTCATAAAGTTCTACGAGGGAAACGAATGTATGTAGTTCCTTATAGCATGTTATATTTCAATCATTACTTTTTTTTGAATAAATCAAATAGAGGAAAAAATAAAACTGAACTGATAGATAGATCAATAATAAAACATACCAAATTTATACATCACTGAAAAAGTCTGAATTTATTTTTTTGTAAAAAAATTAATAAAGTATTAAAATAATGAAGTATAATATACGTATTGATTATAAAGCAGGTAAAACAAAATATGGTCATATTTATAATGAAAAAAGGATAAATGATGATGATGATATGGAGGAAATTGAACTGAATCATGAAATGGACAAAACAAATCCATGTGTATGTTTAAATATAATGATGGTATCAGGTGATTATTGTAAAGAAGAGGTAGTTACCAAATTTATAGAATCCCTACTTAATTTCGAATTATCATTTAAATCAGTATTCATAGTAATTGATAGTAAATCTAAAAATGAAGACGCTGTTATTAATGATGTTGGTATGAATAAATTCATCGAACAATTAAAAGAAAAGAAAATTATAACTAGTGATGCTGCTATAAAAATCGATGCCCTCCAGTATAAAACAAAATCAAAAGAATATAAGGAGCTATTGATGAAAATGTTCAATTATAAAAGTATTGACGACATATATGTACATAGAACATATAAAAATGCCTTCGCATATTATTATTCCTTGTATAATTCTCCTAATCAATATATGTTTCATATAGATTTACCAAGACCTGGTAGAATGGAGTACGTTAAATCTGATAACAAGGATAAGGATAATAATTACATATTAAAGTGTGTTCACTTATTAAAAAAATGTGAAAGAGCATGTTTTATTGGATTATTATCCGGTAGCGAAGGGCGCGTTAAAAACAACGTATATAACGATGAATTTTCGGCATATTTTGACGGAAAAATTCAAATTAGTTTACAATGTTGGGTTTGTGATACACAAAGATGGCGACCAAAAGACGAAAGATCTAGATATCATTGGGGACTGTATAGATATCAAACAGAAAATGCGATATCATCATCAATTCCAGCACGTGGTTTGACTAGTTTAGCACTTCATGGATGTGAAGTAAATATTAAAAAAGTGGGATATCGTCGTGTATAGGTATTTTAATAAAATAAAAGAGATTATACAATATTTATATACTCGATATAAATATTGTTAAAATAAATAATATAATATACATTATAATATGACTATATGTAATATTGCTATTGCTTATTATAACAACCAAAATTTCATAAAATTATTAGATACATTTGAAAAAGAATTTTCATATACATTCAATGCTACAATATATAATAAATCTAATGATGAATTGATATTACAAAATAAATTTATTATTCAAAAACATTTAGATAATATTGGTAGAGAGGGGGAAACTTATTTGAGTCACATAATAGAAAACTATGATAATTTACCTGAATATACAATTTTTATCCAAGATGACACTAATAATCATATTCCTAATTACAAAACATTCGTTACTTTCTGTAAAAATATTATTGTCGATAAAAAACATTTTGCGCTATATCCATCAACTTGGCGCAAAGGTGGTAATCCAATAAAAAGAACTATTATCAATGGTCATAATGACTTATTTACATTACCATCACGTGATGCTATAAAGGTTGCTTGTAAGAATCATGATATTTTTCTGCCTAAAAAATATATAACTGAAACATGTGCCTTTTTCATTTGTCATAAAAATTCTATTTTGAATCACGAAAAAAAATTCTATATTAAACTACGTGAATGGTTGCTAAATGATATAAAAAATGGATTTACTTTGGAACATTTGTGGAAATTAATATTTTCTTAAAATTTTTCATTTAATATAATAAATTTAAATATTATATTCTTTAAATTTATTATATTATATGGTTTTACATAAGAGATTTTTTTGGCATATTTATATATATATAGTAATAGTATGATTATATTACAAGGATGGTACGGAAGATTAGGTAACAATATCATACAACTTTCTAACATAATAGATATTGCTCTAGTTTACAAACATAATATTTTGTTTAAAAAAATGAACAGTACATTTTTTGATCTTGATATTATATCAAAATATTTCAGTAAGTATGATAATGAACAAATTTTGACAAACAATGATAATTTTTTTTACAAACGTAAAAACCCTTATTCAAAAGAAATTTCAGAACTTAATGATAAAGAAAAAGAAAAATTGCTACAGGAAAAAATTAAAATATTAAAAAATGCATTTAAAATCAAAGACATTGAAACATTAGACGAAAATGTATTAGTGATACATATAAGAGGAGGAGATGTATTTGGTAGAAATCCCATGTCTTCAATGGCTCCTCTACCACTGTCCTATTATATAAAAAATATTGATAAGAATACATATGAAAAAATTATTATTGTATCCGAAAATAAATCAGATCCGGTTATTAATAAATTATTAGAATTATATGATAACTCTATATGGGAAAAGAATAACATACAGACTGACATCAGATTAATATTAGGAGCCACTAATTTAATATTAAGTATAGGAACTTTTGCAAGAAGTTTAATTACAATATCTGATAATATTAAAAATGTGTATCAACATGATGAGGAAGAATTAGAAGATTATTACAATGTGATGAAACCTTGGAAAAATACAAAAGAACAAAAAGACTATATTCTTACATATGGTATGTAATAACTAAATTTGTACAGACACTTCAATATTTATAAAATATAATTTAAATTATATTTTATAAAAATAATAGTATAAAATATATGATACCTAATATTTGTCATTTTGTGTTTGGATTAAAGGAACAAAAAGATGAATTTTCATTTTGCTTTTACATAGCTGTATTTTCAGCATACATCATAAATAATCCGTCAGTCATACATTTTTATTATCATTATGAGCCTTTTGGTCGATGGTGGGATAAATTAAAAAATATTCCTGTATTAAAACTTGAAAAAATAGATATCCCAATGAAAATTGGAAATAAACCAATACACAAAGTAGCACATAAAGCAGATTGGGTGAGAATGAATATGTTATTTGATAAAGGTGGAATTTATTTAGATATAGACACGATATGTATAGAACCTTGGAAACAATTATTAGATAATGATGTTGTACTTGGTAAACAATCGGGTCATGTAGGAATATGTAACGCTATTATGTTTACAGTACCAAAATCTGAATTTTTTAAAATATGGTTGGATAAATATGAAAGTGAATTCAATCCTAATGGTTGGAATGAATCGTCAATAAATTTACCATATAATATATCAAAACAACATCCAAATCGATTGACTCTAAAAGAACCAAACGTCTTTTTTTTACCTAATTTCAATGAGACTGAAAACATATTTGTAAATAATAGAAATATACCATCAAATCTTATATCTTTACATTTATGGGAAACATTTTCATTACAATATATGAAAAAAATAGATGATTGGGATTGGGCTTATAAAAATTCACACACAATGTATGGAAAAATGTTATTGAATTTGAAACGACAAACAATTACGAATATATGTAACAATAAAGATATATGTATACTATCAATTATTATAGGAAAAGAGTACAGTAATAAATGTTCTTATGGTACATTATCAAAAGAAATATATTGTTACAAAAATAATTATGATTTCATAATAGGTGACGACAAAGATTATGACAAAATAACAAATAATAAGAAGCGTTGTGGTTGGCTAAAAGTATATAAATTACTTGAAATATTAGATAATCATGAATATGTATTTGTTTCTGATAGCGACGTCTCTATTATGAATCATAATTTAAAGCTCGAAAGTATAATTGACAAATTTATGAATGATAATACACTTATGATAATAACAAAAGACCATAATGATATAAATTCTGGAAATTTTATAGTTAAAGGAAAAAATAAATTATTACATAAGTATATCTCGTTATGGAGAGATAATTTACACAATAAATATAAATATATAGGAGAACAAGATCAACCATCATTAATAAATATAATATTAAATACAGACTTCAAAAAATACGTCAAAATTATAGATCAGTCTGTTATAAATAGTTATCCAGACATTCCAATTAATAAAAATTCAAAAATATACAAACCAAATGATTTGCTAATACATTATGCTGGTTATAGTTGGAATAAAATAAATTTTTATGATGATATGAAATATAATTTATTTGAATCATTAAAATCATCAAACTGTTGATGAAATTCATATACATTTAAAAGAAAGTCCTAAAAAATAATAATATAATATTACATGAATACCGCAATATTAGTTATAAGTATAGGAAATAGACCTTTTTAAAATATTATATATATATATATATGTTTTGTTCATTAGATATATTAAACTGGAAAAGAAAAAGAAATGTTATTTTTATAGTTAATAATATGGTTAAATTTGATTTAATAAATGAGATATTAATTAGCAATGGTAATAAAGAGCATTCATTACAAAAAAATGATTTTATACAATCCGACAAAATTAAAATATATGATGATTGGATTATAAATAATAATTATGGTTTAGACCTGAGATATATAAATGCTTTGAGAGCAAAAAATGATAATATAATTATAATGGATGATGATATTGACATTTCAGAAAATGAATTAAATAGATTGATTGATGAATATAAAAAAAATCAAAATAGAATAGTAGGAAACTGGGGTAGAAATATTAGAAATGGATATAACGTTAATCATGTTTATAATAATGTAGATGTAGTCTTAACAAAATTATTAATTTGTAAAAAAAAATTATTTAATTTATTTTTTATCTGCAAACCTTTAATTGAAAATATATATAAAACAGGAATACCTTATGGAAATGGAGAAGATATTTTTTTTAGTTTTATTACTAATATTTATTTAAATAATAAAGGTTTTTGTTTAAAAATAAAAACAGAACAGTTACCAGAAGGAGATTGTAGTGTAAGTGGTAATAAAGATCATTTTAAATATAGAGTACAGTTATGTGACTTTTTAATAAAAAACGAATCTAAATTTATAACATTTATAAATAATTTAAAAATATAATTTATTTTTGTCTCATTTTAAAGTTTCAAGGGTGTAAATCTAACTCTTTAATCAATGGTAATTTTGAAAAGTATTCAAAGTTGTATGTCATTTATATATTATTATTTTTTTTTTATTTTTAAATTTTAATTTGAGAAATTTATAAAAAAAACAAAAACTTTTTGATTTTTCATTATAGAATTTTATTAAAAAAAATAAAAAAAGTGGTTGTGACCATTAAGGTCTTATTTCTGTTTTCAAAATATTTATTTGTTATCATAAATTTTTTGATTTTTTTTGCGGAAAATAATTTAGGAACTTTTTCTGTTTCCAATATAGGAAACAAATGGAAACAAATTTAGTTCCAAAAAGTTCAAAAAAATATTATTGTAAATGTTGTGACTATACTACGTCACGTAAAAGTCAATATGATAGACATCTAATTACACGAAAACATAAAATGGAAACAAATGGAAACAAATCTAGTTCCAAAAGTTCCAAACCTATTTACGAATGTGAATGTGGAAAAGAATATCAAACAAGGGCAGGTCTGTTTAAACATAAAAAAAAATGTAATTATCAAGAAAAAGATTTTGATAAAGACACAATGAAAATATTATTAAAAGAAAATCGTGAAATGAAAGAAACAATAATTGATTTATGTAAGAAAATAGAGCCCATTTCTGTTAATACCACGAATAACATAAACAGTAATAACAAAAATGTATTTAATATTCAAGTATTTCTCAATGAAGATTGTAAAGATGCAATGAATATGTCCGAGTTTATAGAATCAATTCAATTAAGTATTGAGGATATAGAAAAAATAGGAAGAGAAGGTCAAACAGAAGGTATGTCAAAGTTGTTCATCAATAAATTACAGGACTTGGATATAGTTAAACGTCCAGTACATTGTAGTGATTTGAAAAATAAAATTATTTTTGTAAAAGATGAAGACAAGTGGGAAGAGGAAACTAACAATCCAAAATTGAAAGAAGCATTGGATAAAATAACAGTCAAGACAATAGATAAACTACCTGAAGTCGTTCAAGAGCCAGAGAAATATATGAAAACAATATCTGAAGTATCGAGAGATCCAAGAGATGACAAAGAAATTATAAAAAAAATAGCGAAAGAGGTTTGTGTTGAGAGTTAATCAATCAAATAACTTATAAAAACAATTAATATTTTGTTTTTAATTTAATTTGATTATTTTTAATTTTAATTTGAGAAATTAAAATTAAAAAACAAAAAGTTTTAAGATTTTTCATTTTAGAATTTTATAAAAAAAAAAGAACAGAAAGACTACATCCTTGGACATTTAAAACACCGTTTTTATATTACTTAACTTTTGGTAATTAAAATATAAGAAATCTTTACTATATATATTATTAATAATATTAATACATTCATCATCAAAATATTTTGTTAAATCGTATATTTTTGGAGTTTCTACATTTTCTATTTTATCTATTTTAATATTTTTTGGTATATTTAAGTTCTCATCACAAACAAACAAATACTGAGGATAATAGTGTATAATCGTATAATCAAATGACATATTAAAATCATATGCTATTAATGTGTTTTTTACAAAGTTTTTAAAATCATTTATGTTTTTTGTCCGATTTTTGTAAAAAAAGGCACTAATAATTCTATCATATGGGTTCCTGCTATTTGCGAAATATTGATATTCTATATTATTTGTTATAAAGTTATTTCTCTTAATATAAGGAATATGTGCTAGATCTAATCTAGATTTAATATCCCAATATTTACCAAGTATTTTGTTATTTTTATTATCAGCAATTTTTTGTCTAATATATTTTCCACTATTTTTTGGAATATGTATAAAAATATAATATTTATCTTCATTGGATTTAAATATTAACATTATAGTATAAATGTAGTAAATATTATAAATAAAGCAAATATTTTAAAGCAAATTGAAAGCAAATTGAAAGCAAATTGAAAGCAAATTGAAATCAAATTTATTTTCATAATATACTATTATAATTATAGTTTGATTTATTATTCAACAACCTTCGGTTTATAAGTCACTTGTGACTGTTGAATAATAAATCAGTATAAAAAATTTAATTAAAATTTGGTGAGAAAATAATATTACCGAAAAAACCTTAGCTAATACCTAGACAATAACTGTATTTAAAATGTATTAAAATTGTTATGATAATATTTCGAATGTTGAATTTCTAAATTAGAATACTAATAGAATTC
>Ga0181395_1001286_pt1 | contig 10326 bp, 8 predicted proteins | sample 18SPOviralmetaG_FD_130124 | JGI IMG/M metagenome (GOLD analysis project Ga0181395, IMG submission 130124) | Marine viral communities from the oligotrophic San Pedro Time Series (SPOT) site, San Pedro Channel, CA, USA - 18 SPOT_SRF_2010-12-16 | ecosystem: Environmental > Aquatic > Marine > Strait...
ATACTGAGGTAAAATATGGAAGAAGATAATATAAACCCTGACTCAATAGAAGCATCAGCAATTGAGGATATGGAGCAGGATGCACTAACAGATGCACCTGCAGGAGACATAGTTAGTTTTGTAAAAGGTAAATACTCAAAAGCAGAAACAAACAGACGAGGTGATGAAGAGCGATGGATACAGGCTTACAGAAACTATCGTGGTTTATATAGTCCTGATGTACAGTTTACTTCTACAGAAAAATCAAAGGTATTTGTTAAAGTAACCAAAACAAAAGTTCTTGCTGCTTATGGACAGCTTGTAGAAGTATTGTTTGGTGGTAATAAGTTTCCACTCAGTATAGACCCTACAATTTTACCTGATGGTGTAGAAGATACAGTAAGTTTAGAAACAAATCCACAGCTAAAAGAAGCTACAGAACAAGCAGGTACAGCACCTAAAGAACTACCTAAACTATTGGCAGGAGAAACACTTCCAGAGTTTAACGAAAGAGTTGGTCCTTTAACAGATGATTTAAATCCTGTTCAAGATAAAATAGATTTTAAATCAACAGGTAGTCCTACGTCTGTTAACTTTCATCCTGCAATGGTTGCAGCCAAGAAGATGGAAAAGAAAATACATGACCAATTAGAAGAGTCTAATGCTAAAAAACAACTACGAGCCGCAGCCTTTGAAGCGGCTCTTTTTGGAACAGGCATAATGAAAGGACCTTTTGCTGTAGATAAAGAGTATCCTAATTGGAATGAAGAGGGAATCTATAGCCCACTTTTTAAAACTGTACCACAAACTTCTCACGTATCTATTTGGAATTTTTATCCAGACCCTGATGCAAGTAATATGGATGAAGCAGAGTTTATTATAGAGAGACACAAGATGTCTCGTTCTCAGTTACGTGCATTAAAGAAAAGACCATTCTTTAGAGAAAATGCTATTGATAAGTCTCTTAATGAAGGAGAGATGTACAATAAAGAGTGGTGGGAACATGTTATGGAAGACAATAACCAAGAGGACAGAGCCGAAAGGTTTGAGGTTCTAGAGTTTTGGGGATTTGTTGATAGAGATATAATAGAAGAGTATGATGTTGATATACCTGAAGAGTTAGGTGATGTAGAACAAGTTAGTGTAAATATTTGGATATGTAACAACAATGTTCTCAGACTTGTTATGAATCCGTTTACTCCTGCCTATCTACCCTACTATGCAACACCCTACGAAATGAACCCATACAGTATATTTGGTGTAGGTATTGCAGAAAACATGGATGATACACAGACACTGATGAATGGTTTTATGCGTATGTCCGTAGATAATGCTGCACTGTCAGGTAATCTTATTATAGAAGTAGATGAAACAAATTTAGTTCCGGGACAAGACTTATCTGTGTATCCGGGAAAAATATTTAGAAGACAAGGCGGCGCACCGGGACAGGCTATCTTTGGTACAAAGTTTCCTAATGTGTCGAATGAAAACATGCAGATGTTTGACAAAGCACGACAGTTAGCAGACGAGAGTACAGGCTTTCCATCTTTTGCTCATGGTCAGACAGGTATATCAGGAGTAGGACGTACAGCATCAGGTATTAGTATGTTAATGAACGCTGCTAATAACTCTATTAGAAGTGTTATAAAAAATGTTGATGATTATCTGCTAGGTCCTTTAGGTAAAGCTTTTTTTAGTTTTAATATGCAGTTTGATTTTGACTCTGAAATAAAAGGTGATTTAGAAATTAAAGCACAGGGTACAGAAAGTCTTATGGCTAATGAAGTACGTAGTCAAAGGCTAATGCAATTTATGCAGACAGTATCTAATCCTGCTCTTGCTCCTTTTGCACGAATGGATTATATTGTTAGAGAGATAGCAAAGTCTATGGACTTAGACCCTGACAAAGTGGCTAACTCTATGGGTCAAGCTGCAGTTCAGGCTGAGATACTCAAAAAATTTCAAGAACAAAATCCACCTCCACCTCCACCACCTAATGAGGGTAAACCCCCAAGAGAAACAGAAGAAATTCCTGCAGGTGTACAGGCTCAAGATACACAGGGTACAGGAGGAGGTACTATAGGCACAGGTTCAGTGCCAACACCTGACGAGCCGGGATTTACTGGAACTAGACAATGAACCTAAAACAACTAGTTAATGATAAACCTTTGTGGGATAATTTTGTAGAATACCTTGATGATGCTATTTCAAAAAATCATACAGCCTTAGAGCAGTCAGATAATCATGTTGTTATTCACAGACTACAGGGAGCAATAGGTGCATTACGTAGACTTAAATATCTTAGAGAAGAAATGAACGGTTCTGATGGTTGAGTATATAACTAAAAATAAACTTATAGAAAGAGATGATTCTGGTAAAGTTAATTATTTATTAACAGCAAGAAATATTGGAGCAAAATTATTAGGAACTTATGATGAAGCTAAAAAAGCTGAGTCAGTAGGTATTGAAGTAGGCGAAAAATATCGTGATGATTTTCAAAGAGCAGAAGATACAGCTAGGCATGGTATATTTCATGGTCTTTTACTTAATGAAAAAGGTAAGATGAATATGTTTGAAAAATTAGGTTTTAATTATATGAACCTAAAAAAAGATGAAGATAAAACAGGTATAAAATCTTATATAAAAAATTTAGTAGCTCTGGAAAATACAGGAGAAGAAAGTAACATTGATGTAAATAATAATAAATTTAGTGTTGCTTTAAGAAGACAGATGATAGCTGAGGGTAATCCTTCAGAAGAAGATTTTGTAGACAGAGTTGTAAATATTGTTCAAGACCTTAGAAAGGGTAAAGAATCTCCTGAAGTAGATGGATTAAAACTTAAACTTTCTTTGGGACTATTAGACGAGCCTATTCGTAAACGATATAAAGAAAATATATTAAGTGGGGAGACCCCTTATTCAGATGAACTTAATCCTGCATCTAATGTAGGAACTATGAAATCTTCACGAGTTCCTCTTAAAAAACCAGAGGAATTAAAATTTAACAAGGGTGGTACTGCTATGGAAAAACAGATGGAAATGTCTTTTATGCAAGAGGGGGGATTAAAAGATGATGGCATGGATAGAGACCCTATAAGTGGTAATGAAGTTCCATCTGGTTCACTAGCAGAAGAAGTTAGAGATGATATACCTGCACAGTTAAGTGATGGAGAGTATGTAGTACCTGCAGATGTTGTTAGATTTTTTGGAGTAAAATTTTTTGAAGACTTGCGTATGCAAGCCAAGATGGGATTAGCTCAAATGGAAAATGCAGGAAGAATAGGAGGAGAACCTATTGAAGAAAGTGCAGATATTATTGATGCTAAAGATGAAGCAAAAATAAGAAATATGATAATTGGTGTAAATAAGGGGGGAGTGATTCATGCAGCTGAGGGAGTTCTTACAGAGTCGGATATACAGGCTGATGCCATAGCTAAAAGTGAAGACCCTTTGGGTCAGTTTGGATTTGTAGGGGGTAGTCTAGGTTTTCCATCACGACCTGTGCCAACACAAAAAACATTTTATCATCCAGATGGTAGAACATATGTTGTGCGTTATAACGCTGATGGGTCTCTTGCAAATCCTAATGATGTAGTATATACAGAGTCACCGTGGTCTGAAACACCTCCTAATATACAGCAAGTACAAACTAATATAGAGGATGCACCACTAGGAAATGAAAGAGAATCTTCTGACAGAGAGATATCAGCATCTGATGACCCATTTTCTTCAGTTCGACCTGATACTATGCAAGAAAATAGAGATAGAGCTAAAAATGCTTTAACTGTATCTTTTGATAGATTGAAAGATATTGATGGATTTGATTTAACTATAGATGAATATAGAGATTTACCTCTTTCTGCAAAAATTGGTTTAATACCTGCAGAACTTGGTATTAACATGAAAAAAGAAAATGTTCAAGCCATTATAGATAATGCTAATAATCCGACAGTATTGGGAGCATTGGCTTCTGCATTAGGTGGGGGTGTAGTTGGTGCAGTAGCTAATGCAGCTAAAAATATTTTTACAGGACTTGGAGAAGTTTTAACTTTTGACAGTCCCAATAAAACAACTCAAGAAATAGCTAATACTCCTATATCTGAACTTGGAGTTATGGGTAGACTAGATAAAGCTTTATTAGGTATAACACAGAATAAAGATGGAGTTAATCAAGTTAATACTGTTACAGGTCTTAAAGATGTTAATAGTAAAGAAGGTAAAGAAGCATTAAAAAGAATAGAAAAGAATAGGAAAAAAGTACAAAAGGATGCTTTAGATAATCATATGAAAGAAGTAGAAAATCTTAAAGTTGATATAACACGAGCAGAAGAAGAAGCAGGTAGAGGTGATTTAGATACTGTGGCACAGAATGAAGCCTTTGACCGACAGATGCAGGAAGCTATAGATATAGCACAAGGAACATCAGGAGGTGGTGTTGGAGGTAATACAGGGTCTGCACCACAATTTGGTGCAAGTAGTTTTGGCTTTGGAGGAGGAGGAGGAGGATTTTCTCAACCAGATAGTGGTCCTTTCTTTGTTAATAAAGGTGGACTAGCATCTAAACCCAAAGCTAAAGCAAAACGAAAAAAGAATACTAAAGGATTAGGCACTAAACCTAAGGCTACTTGACAATCATGTCAACCCCAATAACAGGAGAAAAATATGCCAGAATTAGAAACAGTAGAACCACAGAAGACTGCAGGATTTGTAAGTCGGACTCGTTCAAAGTACAAGGACAAGATTGCTAAGGAGGAGCAGGAACTTAAAGAACTCCTTGCAGAGAGCCAAGGAGAAGGGGTTCAAGAAAACCCTGAGGAGAGCCAAGATGTGTCTCCTCCTGAAGAGGGAAAGGAAGCAGAGGTATCTGACGAGACTCTCAGTAAAGAGGAAAAATCTTTCAAGACGAGATATGGGGATGTTCGAAGACATCTTGCGTCAAAGGAGAAGGAGTATAACGCTAGAATAAAAGAGTTAGAGAATAAACTATCTAACACTGAAAAGCTTGTGCCACCTAAGTCTGATGAAGACATTGCGTCTTGGGCAGAAAAATATCCTGATGTTGCAGGTATTGTAGAAACAATAGCTGAGAAAAAAGCTAAACAAATGTTTGATAAAGCTAATATTCAAATAGAGGAACTTAGCAAGGCTAAAGAAGAAACGACTCGTAGAACAGCCGAGAATGAAATTAAAGAAACTCACAAAGACTTTGACAAACTACGTGAGTCTGACGAGTTTCACGAGTGGGTAGAGGAGCAACCTAAATGGGTACAAAATGCTCTTTACGAAAATACTGACGATGCTAAATCTGTTATTCGTGTTCTTGATTTGTATAAGATTGATAAAGGTTTAACAGCAGGTGACAAGAAAAACAAGACTAAAGCTGCTGCTTCTCTTGTAAATAAAACTTCTAGAACTAAAGTAGATGCTGAAGAAATAGCAGACAGCATTAAAGAGTCTGATGTAGCTAAAATGTCTGATAAACAGTATGAAGCAAATCAGGATAAAATACAAACAGCAATGCGTTCTGGTAAATTTATTTATGATGTATCAGGAAATAGAAGATAAAGTGTTGACAAAAAACATTTTATTAATATAACTACCCTAGAACATAAAGCCTCTTTTTGACTACCTTTGTGTTCTAGTAAATTACGAAGTTTAAACGAGTAAAGACTACTTATATAAGTATAGACCCATAGGTTAGGAAGTTAGCTGCTAAATAACTATATGCACTCTAGAAAATATAACCTCTTCCTACGATAGTTTAGCTTTTCATTAAGCCAATTATAGGAGGATTTAACTATGGCTTTTCAAACTGCTTCAGGTTATGGCAATTTACCTAATGGTAATTTTTCGCCAATAATCTATTCCAAACAGGTACAGCTTGCATTTCGTAAGTCAACTGTTGTTGGAGACATAACTAACTCTGATTATTTCGGTGAGATATCTGGACAAGGCGATACTGTCAGGATTATCAAAGAGCCTGAAATCTCAGTAAGTGCATATGCCAGAGGTACTCAGGTTACTGCACAAGACCTTGAAGACGATGACTTTCAGCTTGTTGTTGACAAGGCTAACTACTACGCTTTTAAAATGGATGACATTGAGGAAGCCCACTCTCATATAAACTTTATGCAACTTGCGACTGACAGAGCTGCATACCGTTTAGCTGACCAGTATGACCAAGAAGTTCTTGGTTATCTTGCAGGTTACAAGCAGTCTTCTTTACACTCTAAAGCTGATACTGTGAATGACCAAGTTAATGGTAGCAAGTCTATCACTAGTGCAGGGTCAGATGAGCTTCTTACTTCAATGAAACTCATCAAGAGTTCTTTCGGAAGCATCACAACTTCATCTGCAGGAGACCACTCTATTCCTGTAGTTAACCTAACAGCTGGAGCTACTTCAGTAGGCACTGCATCTGTTACACCAATGGTTGTGGTAAATCGTATGGCTAGACTGTTGAATCAACAGCAAGTAGATACACAAGACAGGTGGCTAGTAGTAGACCCTGTGTTTATGGAACTACTTGGAGATGAGAACTCTAAGCTAATGAACGCTGACTTTGGTGGAGCAGGACAATTGCAAAATGGTCTTGTTCTTAACAACCTTGCAGGATTCAGACTCTATGTCTCAAGCAATCTGCCATCAGTCGGAACTGGTCCGGGTACTTCAGGTACTGCAAACCAGAACTCCAACTATGGAGCGATTGTTGCAGGACATGGCTCTGCGATTGCAACGGCTGAACAACTCAGCAAAACTGAAACATACCGTGACCCTGACTCATTTGCAGACATTGTACGTGGTATGCACCTATACGGCAGAAAGATACTTCGACCAGAAGCTATCGTGACTGCTAAATATAACGCAGGTTAAGGGAGGATAAAACTATGGCTACTTTTGATTTAACTGCAAAAGCTACTGCAGGTGTAGGAGCAGATGTTTTAGCAGTTCCTACTGTCGTTGGACATCCTGTCAAAACAATCGAAGCAATCTTGGACATTGACGCAATGATTGCAGCAGGTGCTACTATAGCAGATGGAGATGTTTTCCAACTGCTTGAAGTTCCTTCTGAGTCTGTTGTTCTTTGTGCAGGTGCTGAAGTAATGAAACAGTTTACTGCTTCATGTACTGCTGACATTGACTTTGCAGGTGGTGATGACATCGTTGACGGTGATTCACTTGCCGTTGCTGCAGGTACATACTTAACAGCAGGTTCTAACGGTCAAACTAACATTGTTAGTACAGGTGCTGCAAACTTAATCGGTGAGACTATTCCTGCCGATGCAAATACTGCACCAGTGACTGTTACGGCTGCCGACACTATTGATGTAACTATTGCAGGAGCTGCCGCAGCTACTGGAAGGTTACGAGTGTTTGCTGTTATCGCTGACATTTCAGCTGCTCATCGTGAAGCTGCTGTCGCTGCCAGAGACAACGTATAAGTCTATTTAATAAATGGGGAGCAGGGAAACTTGCTCCTCTATCTATATAACAAAGGCATACAATGGCAACAACCTACATTACACTCGTAAATGACCTTCTACGTAGGTTGAATGAAGTCACACTTACTACCTCAGGTGAAGGCTTTTCCACTGCCAAAAACGTACAGGCTATAGCAAAGGATGCTATTAACAATTCTATACGTGAAATACTGCAAGATGGTCATCAATTTCCCTTTCTTAAAACCACAACTACACAGACATTAACAGCAGGTACAGGCACATATGACCTACCTACTGATATGGCTAGTGTTGATTGGGATACTTTTTATTTTCAAGCTTTGTCAAGTGCAGGTAATTCTGCTCGTTCTCTTTTTACAATACCATTTGAAGACTATGTTAGAACATATAAGTCTATAGAAGAGAACTCAGGAACAGGAGCAAGGTCTTCTCCTGATTTAGTCTATCAAACATCAGAAGAAAAGTTTGGTGTAACACCTTTACCTGACGCAGCTTATGTTATAGAATATGTATACTATAAATTTCCATCTGACCTATCAGCCTTTGATGACACTATGATTATACCAGACAGATTTAAGTATATAATAATAGATGGTGCTATGGTGTATATGATGCGATTTAGGTCTAATGAACAGTCTGCACAAATACATCAGGCTAAGTTTCAAGAAGGTATAAAAGCCATGCGTAGATTATTATTAGATGACCCATTGTCTGTTAGGTCTTCTATGATAAATAGACCTAGATTTACCTCGCAAATGTTAAGACTGAGTGGTTAGATGGCTGATTCAGTCTCCACGTTTAGAGCCGTTTGCAGGGGTGGTTTAAATACAGGTGCAGATGTTTTATCTCTTGGTGAAGAGAGTCCCGGTTCAGCAATACAGTTACTAAACTATGAGCCAAACCTAGAAGGTGGTTACAGAAGACTAACTGGTTTTGCTAATAATTTTGGTACAGTTACAGGCACAGGGTCAGTATTAGGTATAGCAGTTGCTAACGGTGTAAATCAAGGAATACTTGCTTGTCGTACACCATCATCAGGTAATAATTATCTACACCACTGGAACTTTTATTACACAGTGGTTGTTACATCAGGACAAGGTTCTAGTTTTACTGTAGGAGAAACAGTTACAGCCGTAGTAAGTTCTAGTGATGATACAGCAACAGGAGTGTCAGGTACTGTAATAGCCAAAGCTTCTGCTTCTTTAACAATAAACTTTGGTAGACTGCCTAGTTCTGTATTTGATACAGACAATGTTTTAACAGGTGGTACATCATCAGCTACAACAACAGTTACTTCTACTCCAACAGTTATAGGGTGGACAGCCGTATCAACAAGTGGCTCACCTACAATGACAGGTGTAAGCAAGGTCAGGTTTACAGAGATAAACTTTGGTACACCTAAGGTAGTATTAACAGACGGTATAAACCCTGCAGCCACTTACGATGGGTCAACATATACGCAGATAACAGACTCAAATGCACCAACAGACCCTAAGATAGGAGCAGAGTTTCAGAACCATTTGTTTCTAGCAGGAGACCCTGCACAGCCAAGTAATTTGTTTTTCTCTGCACCAACAGCAGAGACAGATTTTAGTCCTGCAAATGGTGGTGGGGTTATAAACGTAGGGTTTGCGATAGTAGCAATTAAGAAGTTTCGTAATGTATTATTTATATTTGGCAAGAATAATATTAAGAGACTTGTAGGAGATAATTCAGCTAACTTTGTATTAGAGTCAGTTACTTCAAATTTAGGTTGCCTTTCTACTGATAGTGTGATAGAACTAGGGGGAGATTTACTATTCCTTGCACCTGACGGTATAAGACCTATTGGTGGTACAAACAAGATTGGTGATGTTAACCTTGAAACTTTATCTAAAAATATACAGTCCACTGTAAGAAATGTGATAGCATCAGAAGACTTAGATGCACTATCGTCAGTAATAATAAGAAGTAAATCACAGTTTAGGTACATGTTTTCTACTTCTTCTTCACAAGGAATACTAGGAGCATTAAGAGAGACTCAGGGTAATATAGGATTTGAGTTTGCACAGACGTTTGGATTAGAGTGTACATGTGCAGACAGTGGGTACATAGAGCAAGAGGAGTTTGTATTACACGGTGCATCAAGTGGTAAAGTTTTTCAGCAGGAGTCAGGTAATTCTTTTGATTCAAGTAACATCCTGAGTATATTTAAAACTCCATTTATTTATATGGGAAATCCTGAGCAAAGAAAAACATTCTACAGCACATCAACATATATGAGTGCAGAGGGAAACTTTTCAGTAGCTTTGTCTATAACCTACGACTATGATAATACAGACATATCTACACCAGACAACTTAACTCTATCAACAACAAGTCCCGGAGCATTCTTTGATAGAGGTACAAACGTAGCTGTATTTGACACAACAGATATATTTGATGGTAATCCATCACCAGTTGAATCAGTTACATTCTCAGGCTCAGGTAAAGCAATAGCCTTGACATTTGTGACAGATGATACAAATGAGTCACACAGTATTCAAGGGTTTACAATAACACACGGACTAGGAGATGTAAGGTAATGGCAGGTTACGCAAGAACAAATACAGCCGATATTCAGTCAGGTCAGGTTGTTAAATCTGCACCACTTAATGCTGAATTAAATGCTATTGTTACAGCCTTTGCTTTTAGTGGTGGTCACAATCACGATGGTTCATCGACAGAAGGTGCGTATGTAGGACTAATTGCTGATGTAGACGCACTAAACAAAGTTGTAATAGAGACTAGCAATAATCGTGTAGGATTCTTTAGTGAGGTTAGTAGCTCTGCTGTAGAACAGATTAGAATACAAGATGGTGCAATACTTCCAGTAACAGACAATGATATAGATTTAGGTGCGTCAGGA
>Ga0181395_1001290_pt1 | contig 10318 bp, 11 predicted proteins | sample 18SPOviralmetaG_FD_130124 | JGI IMG/M metagenome (GOLD analysis project Ga0181395, IMG submission 130124) | Marine viral communities from the oligotrophic San Pedro Time Series (SPOT) site, San Pedro Channel, CA, USA - 18 SPOT_SRF_2010-12-16 | ecosystem: Environmental > Aquatic > Marine > Strait...
CTTATGTTATTTATGTCAATGCGAACGAAAACCACCTCCTGATGAAGGTCTCGATAGTGATGAAGATATTGTTCCAAAGGACTTAAAGGATAAGAAAAAAGAAGAAGAAAAAAAAGAAGAAGGTGGTAGTGTCGCCTCTGGCGACCCAACGCGAAGCGATTTAGAATATGTAAGAGAACCAGTTAATCCCTAGATAATAATTTCATTTGATCGTCAAAATATAATTTCTGTGCTTGTGTTCTTCTATTAGCAGCATCTAATTTCTCTCGTAATCCCTTTTCAAGAATTCTCAATTTAGCAACACGATCAGCTTGTTCTCTAATTAATTCTTGCTGTTCTTCAAGTTGTTTTTTCATTTCTTCTTCGTGTTGTTCTTTACTGATATAACCTTTACCTTCTTGTATCTTTTCTAATTCTAATTCTAAATCACGCTCAGATTCACGCATCATATTCATAACTCTATGATGTTTCTTTTGACTGACATGAGTATCCATATTAACATTATCTCTCTCCCATACCCACTCTTCATTACGTTCATTTTCTAACCACATATCATATACATCAGCAAGTTTCACCATCATAATATAAAGTAGATTATCTTCTTTCCAAGAGTTTTTAAAAGATGCTTTTGTTTGCTTCTTTTTCTGCCCAGTAAGTTTAAGATATAGTGAATTCACAAACTCAAATAGTTCACCTTTTTCATCAGTTGTAAGTTTATTGTCGGACTTCTCCATAATTATACAATTGTAAGATATCTTTAAATAAGTATAAATATACATATCAAAGGTTATATATTCATATTAAAATAAAAAGGTATAAATGGTATGTATATACAACGGGTATATGATATTAAAAATTCTCTGAGGAGGTGGTTCATCTCTATATATAGAATTATATATTATGAAGGATAGGTGGATATATATACCTACCAAACCACCCTCTGCTTCGGCAAGAAAAAGATATCATTTTTTCTTTGGATATTTTGGTTTTTTAGGTTTTGGTTTAGGTTTTTTCTTATTTTGAGTATTGGGTTGCTGTTTAGTCAATTCAAAGACATCTTTTTGCTTAAATTTATAAGCAGTTCTTTCAGGAATAATTACCTCACGAAATGCAGAGTATCTGGCTTCACTAGGATCCATAGGTTTTGCTTTCACTATTTTTAACTTTTGTGATTTTAATCTTTGGGGATCAGCATTAAGTGTTTTATTAATAGTCATTTTATACTAATTATTTACATTTTAATTTCTTTTATATATTAATACTATAAATGTCATTAGTCGTATTATCTAATCAACAGAGTGAAAGTGAATTGTTGGGTCAGGAAAGTTCTATCTTTAAACCTTACTCATTTAGAAATGCTTTATCCTCCACTTTGACTATACCTCGTAATTCACAAATAGCATTACAATCAGCAAAGATTAATCTCGATGGTTCTGTTATGATTGGTGGTGATAGTAAAGTATTCTATTTATATTTTGGTCAGGGTATTAAATTTAATGGATCAACTCACGGGAACTCATGGAATACTATTGATGATATGGAGCAGAGTACATCTGTTCCTATTCGTATTAATCTATTTGATGGAGTATCACCTACAACGAAAGTCAATAGTAATGAATTAGGAGAAGCAGTTGAGAAAGCATTAAGAGAATCATTTACTCACCCACAATTTATGAATCGTGTAGAAGTCCAACCTAAATTAACAGCAACAGGAGATTTTCAAGGATATGAGTTTGCTTTCAGAGCAGGTATATTAGGGAATGGGGGAGCAGCAGCATATCAATTAAATAATTATATCCCACCAACAGGATCCGCTCTTGCCTTATTACAATGGCAGAAACGATATGGGGGAGTAGCGAATGGTTGGTTATATCCTGCGAATCCTGATGGAACTCCTGCAGCTGGGAAGTTCTCACTTCCTATTCTATTCGGTTCTACGGCAAGTGTCACTTTTAATGTTCCACCACTCGCAAATGTAGGGACAACTAACTTAAAAGCAGAGTGTGAATATGATATCACAGAGGCAGTCTTAGGAAAAGTAGCAGGACAACCTGATATAGACCCTACTACGACTGTGAAATGGTTCTGCGGTCTTGGTAGATCATCAACAGGAAGACAAGGTGATCAGGTTAGACAAGGAGCAAGAAATAATATTAATCCATCTTATTATAGATATAATAATGGTTCAGATTATCTTCAATGGTTAAAATTTTTCTATGATGTAGGTGTCTTTATGACTAATGAAAATCAAGGAGGGGGATCAGGTGGAGGTGGTTATCAGTATTTAGCAGGAGATATGAATGTAGGACAATGTGTGTGTGATACATTTGATAATGCTGGTAATGTTCGGGGAGGCGGAGCAAGATTCATGCCTAAAATGAAAGTATATCCTTATTGGAATGATCCTACATCTTCTTTCACTGCTGGTGGATCAGCATGGGGAGGAGCAGGCACGGCCGAACCCAATCCTCTACGTCCTTTCAATTTATTTACTGATGTTCTTAATGATGGCGGAACAGTCTCAAGAGTAATGTTCAGAGTGAATGGTGAAACATGTAAAATATTGATAGAGAGCACAGCGAGAACACAATATATCATATGTGATTACGATGATACTAATGATGCTCACCAAAACTTAAAACCATTATCCCAAGATTGTTGGAATTTATATCCTATGATGGCTATGAATAATCAAAGAGTCACAGCAGCAGGAAGTAGGCAGAAATCTCTTACAATTACAAGATTTTCAGGGGCAAATGATAACTTCCGAGTCCCAGGAAATGAATGGGTAAATGCTGACGGAACACTTGCAACTCACAACGGACTCCCTGCTGGCGGATGGAATGATCCTTCATTACCCGGAGGATATAGAGATTGGAATGCTCATTTAGAACAAAATTCACAAGGCGAAGCTGTTCAAGGACTCATGGGAAGACCTTTCATCAACAGAGGATCACTTATTTATAGAGATGCTGGTGGAGGTTTGGTCGCCGCACCGAACCCTGTTAAATATGGAAATGTCACCGGAAACGACCCAACAGATTTAGTATATAATTTACAGAGACCAGCACTCATTTTACAAGATAGCAATCGGTATACTCCTACACCGGAAGCGAGTTCCGCTCAAATATTAGGATTTAAAAATATCCCTGTTCAGAATACTGAAATTGATCAGACAGCGACAGGATCAAAGGTAGATTGGTATATGAGTTCTACTAGTGTCCCTAATTTCGTATCAACTAAATCTATCTTTGTAAGATTAGATAATTTCACACAAGAAAGCGTGAATGCTTTCAGGGGTAATATCAGTAAGATTATTGCTCACTTACCTCGCTTCGTACAAGAAGCACCATCAGGTGAAGGTGCTATGTATTTAGAACCAGCTGAACGAGTGTATTTAGATCTCAATAATAGTGATGTATTGAGAGTCAATAGTTTTGATGTATCACTTGTATATCAAGATGAAACCTATGCTACATCATTACAAGGTTCCACGATCATTGTTTTACATATAAGACCAAAAGAATAAATCTAAAATAGATATTTTATCATTTTATCACTTTTTTACCACTTTTTTATCACTCAATTTATTATATTATATATAATTATAATGAATGTTTTACCTGATGCCCTCAAATATGATGAAAAAGAACCACCTGAACCTGAACCTGAAATCAAAGAAGTTATCACTGAAACAGGTGATAAATTAGAAATTAAAGAAACATCAACAGGAGAAGTTAATCCTAATTTTATTTATGATGATGATTTACCTTTGGAGAAAGCAGATGACCCTATGCCTGAATTTATACCTAAACCACAACCGCAAGAAAAAGAGATCTTTCAAGCAGTCCAATTACCAGTAGGCAAACCAAAGAAACTCACTAAATCAGGGAGACCTAGAAAACCTATGTCAGAAGAGCATAAACAGAAATTAGCAGTAGCACGTGAGAAAGCAAATGCTAAAAAAAGATATCTCCAAGAACAGCGTAAAAAAGCAAAGCAAGAAGAAGCAATTAAAAAAGAACAAGAAGTTAATCAACCAATCGCAAGACCACCTACTCCTCAACCAGCAGTAGTTCCCGAAGCTGTTCCTCCTCAAATAAAACATGTAGGTATAACCAAAGAGGATTTAGATAAATCACAAATGGAAACAATATTAAAAATAGAAGCAATGCGTAAGTCACGCAAAGCAGAAAAGAAAAAGGCAAAGCAAATAGAACAATATAATAAAGAAACCATTAATACTATTAAGAAAATGAACTGGCGAGATACTGCTGGTTCTTATGCTGATTGTTTCTAACTTGACCAGAACCAACTATGGACTGGTTCTGCCTGTGTATCCTCAACGATGGTAATATTATTCTCCTCCATTTTGGACTTGATATATGATACCTCACTTGTCAGTGTTTCTATGTCTAATTGTATTTTTTTGACTTCTTTTAATATATCTAAAAGTAGTGTATGGTTATTTGACGCAGGCATCTATATATTCTATATAGTTAAAAAAAAGATAACTTGTTAAAAATCTTGTGAAATATTAACCTCTTAATTTTGGAGCAAATCCACCTCTAACCTGAGCACTTGTTCCTACTTCCATTTTTTCAGGAGTAGGAGCATCTTCTATTTTTTGAATATCTTTGTCTGATTGTGAAGTGATTCTTTCTTCATCTTCCTGTGATTCTTCGATGACTCCTGCAGCTTCTGTCACCGCAGAAGCGACGCCCGCCGCTGCCCCAAGAACTCCTAATCCAACGGCGACCGGAGCAGCCGCCGCCCCGAGCACTCCCAGACCTACCGCACCAGCAACTCCTAGTGAACCTATCTCTGCTAATCCTGATCCAATTTGTAAGATATTCGCTGCTTTTTCAGTCATGTTTTCGCCTACAACTTCACCAGCATCAATATCTTCTATTAAATCCATTGTACCGAATCCTATATTCATAGCTGCTCCACTATGCCTGATAATACCTACTCCTACCTTTTTACCTACTGCTTTACTCATATTTAATGCTTTCCCAGTTTTACTTAATTCGGGTGATGCTTCTAATCCAGCAACAACAGGTTTAGGAGCAAGTCTTTCACCACCTACTTTATTATTAAAAGCGGGATCAGTCTGTAACCCTACTTCTTCCATTTGTTTTGCGACATTTGATGATGCCTCACCTGTTTTAGAAGCACCTGATTTTGCTCCCATAGTGATAGTTTGTAATATTTTATCTTTACTATAATTACCCTTTGCTATATCATATGCGACTCCCTTACCTGAAAAGGCTGCTTGTTGTGATGAACCGATCTTTGTCTCTAAATCTGCTGCTTGTTGATCTGCTAAATCACTTTCTGCTTCTGTTTTAATACGAATCATTTCAGCAGCATTGTCTCTATTAATCTGATCAACTTGTGCGTTGTATGATGAAATTTCCATTCTCCTTTTATGGCGAGCACTACGCTCCGATACATCTGCTGTGAATAAATCCATTTATATATTATACTTACATATAAAAAAGATATCATTTTTTAACACTATTTTCTTCTATATCATGACTTTGATCTCCTTGCCATAATACTTCCTCAAAGTTTTTAAGCACACGAGCAGGATTACTTTGGAGATCAATATACATTATCTGATATGGTTCTTTGTGAATAGTTTTATATAATGAAATGAAATTTTCTTGACCACCACAAGAATCACCATATTCCTCTGCAATTTTATAGAGTTCCTTTGCGTTCTGTTGCCTACATATAAATACAGCATTCGCATTATTACGAATGAGACCACTCACCGCTCTGAATGACTGCGTAGCAATACAATAGAAATCTATGTAATGCCTGAACCTAGTCGCAAAGAAACTGACATTATTACTTTTACTGAAATCTTGTGTTAATACATCATCTAATACTAATGCGTAAGATGGGCGATCATCACGTGGATACATACTCTGTTCTGATTTAATAGCATCAATCATATAATCTTCATAATGATCTTCGCAATCAAAGTATTCATTTAGTAACTGACCTTTATTATCAGTACCTAATGTCGTAGAGATAATTTTCACTGTATCAAACATACCTTTATAAAAGTCTTCATTACAGAAGAAATTAACTAGAAGATTACTCTTACCTGATCTAACACTACCGATGAGTAAAGCAAGGCAAGGCATCTTGGGTAAGTTTTCATGTATATCACCAAATCTATTATCTTCTTGAACATCTTTGACTTTGAGAATTTTAGGGACTTTCATAGCCTTTTTTACTTTGGGATTCTTATCTGCCATTATATATACTATAAGAAAATATTATAATTTTAGATTTTATAAATTTATATACATCATAGTATAAAATGAGTGGATTAGGTAGAGCAGTTGGTCCCCGACGACCTCTCGGTTTAAATGAAAACTTACATTTCACAGGCGATATACATGCGGTTCGTTCGGCAGCAGATAACTTGCGTAAAATTTTAGCTGGGACTCCGGGGATACATACAGGAATACTTCCGGGATCAGGAGCGAAATCTACACAGCAAGCAGTAGATCAGTTAGTCCCATCAGGATATACAGCAGTAGTAAATGCTGAAACACGTGAATTTACACGTATGCCTAACAGAGCAGTAGCACAATCAGTAGTCAGTAGTGATATGACTAAAAAGCAAAAGGAGAGTATGCTACGTAAAGCACAGAATAAAGATAAGGAAGTGTTCACTAGTAATAAGAAGATGTTAAAATCAGTTAAACAAGATAAAGTAAAAAAGAAGAGAGGTCGACCCAAGAAATATTAAGATATCTTTTTTATACCTATATTTTTAATCTATATCTATGTATAAATGGATTTAACACAATTGCGAAGAGATGCGGGGCTCGCCAGAGAACAACTATTAAAAATAGTCCAAGAAGATACTCCTTTTTCATATAGGAAGTTCTCTCCACTTGGAGGGAAAGGATTAACAGCTCGTTTAGATAATCTCGTACCTGATGATTATATAGTCATAGTCAATAATAAAAATAAAGAAGATTATTATAGATTACCTTATAAATCCTTTCTCAATTTATTAGATATATATCAAGATGAGTTAGAAGATAGGAGAAACAGGGGAGCAAGTAAAATAGCACAGATAAAAAAAAGAGCACAAGGTAATAGAGATAAAGGGAAACCTGATCTATTCTTACAAAATGATAGATTATTTGGTATATTAGATAGAACACGTGATGCGGTGAAGTTATCACAAAGTAAGCGTCAAGCAGAAACATTTACAGCAGAAGCATCTATACCGAAACGAGTTCTTCCTCCACCACCACCTAAACAAGAACTACTAGAAGAACCTAAATTTAATTATACAACTATTCCTCCCACAAGAGGAGGATTAGGTGGTCAGAATAATAATATAATACGAGCTGATGGTATCCTTTATACCACAGATGATTTATATGTGCGTGATTATAGAACTGGTGAAATTGTAGGTCTTTCTCTTACCGATTATGCTCACTCTGAATTACATTTTCCAGAGAGAGCAGTGGACGGAGGCAACATACGTTTTAATAAAGGTGAGTTAGTGAGACATCGGTTAAAATTGAAGATGTTATCAGGTGATATTGAACCTGATCCTGATCCTAAACCTCTCCCTGAACCTGATGGGATCGACAAACTCATCGCCACAGGAGAAATAGTACCTGATGGTGATGAGGAGGTCTTCGGGTCGCTTGCTTATAGGAGAGAGAATGTTATGGATTACTATTTAGTGGTAGATGGAGAGGAGACGGATTTCCCATATGCTGTGAATCCAGCAGGGGAGATATTTGATGATAATATGAATATAATAGCACAATTAACAGATTACCCTAATGATCTTAAAACTTATGAATGGGTAGATGAAAAACAGCATAAGAAGAATATCAAAGCATATGAACGTGAGGTAGTGTCCCCTAGTAAAGATGATGATGGTTCCACTATGAAAATAATATATGAAAACGTTCCATATGATCTGATAGAACCAACATATGATACGCACAGCGAATTAGAGGGAATTATAGTATATTCTGATGATATAGAGGAAATGGGAACATGGGTAAATGATGATATAAAATTCACGACAAATGGATTTATCATGCATGTCTCCGATGATAGGCACAAGAACGAAACAGAACGAAGACGTAAAGGAATACCTAAACTCATATTACCAAAAAAAATACCTGATTGGTTTCCCCAAGCTTCATCACCTGAACCTGAACCAGAAGAAGAAAGTGATGAAGAGTTAGTAATAGAAAATTTCGCAGAGGAAGACGAAGATGATGAAGATGAAGCGATATATTTAAGATATGAAGGTGTCATTTATAGTATAGAACCAGATATGAATGTTGTAGATGATGATTTTGAAGATGTAGGTAAATGGGTAAATGGTGATATAAAATTCACTAAACAAGGGGCAAAGATTCATAAAAATTTACGTGATCCATCAGCAGACAAGATAGAATGGATATCAAATAAAAGACCCAAATAATAATATCCAACCATAGATATAGAAAACTATTAATAGGATATAGATACAATTAATTTCATTATCAGTAATCATTTAAGAATATATTATACTATACCATATAGAAAATGAACGAAGAAGAAATAATCCAAATATTACAATATTATAAGGAGAAGCGTGAGTATGATAGGAATAGATATCATAATTATTTAAAACATGATAAAGACTGGGTAGAAAAGCAGAAGAAGTATAATAGGGAAAGTTATCATAAACATAGAGATAAACGTTTAGAATACAATAATAAAAATAAAGATAAAATCAATACAAAGAATTTGTACCGATGGTATCATAAAAATAATAGACAAGAGGAATTTAAACTTAAATTCCCTGATAAGTATAAGTTACTAGAAGATATGAATTTTAAACTTCTACTGACCAATCACCCTCAATCTCCATGATTTGTAATGCTTTCTTACGATATTGTTTCCAATTACTTAATTTTACATTAAATAGTTCAGCATTTAGCTTCTTCTTCATCTCATCAATATCAGGTTTAGGATCTAATTTAAGTTCATCCCATATATTATCAATAATTTCAATAATCTCATCGTATTCTTGTTGAACATCTCCAAAGTCTTCGCTTTTAGGCACCTCAAAATCTATTAATGTAGGCATTTATATCTAATAGCAACAAAAAAAAGATAACTTGAAATAATTAATCAAAAGTGATAGTAATGGGACCTTTAATAAATTGACATACATATTTATTACATACTTTTAATTTTTGTTTTTCTTCTAATTCTTTTAATACATGAGGTGATATAAGTGGTTCATATTTCTTCGTGCTCATAATATTTTCATTCATCAATTTACACGCTCTACGAACAGATGGTAAGTCTCCATATTGTGATATATATAACATATCATCATCTAGTTCTTGTTCAGTATCATAATGAGATTTCATCAGGCAATATCCATTCGTGCAATAAAAGACAACTTTCTTACATATGATCATAACATTTTTCTTTTCTTTAACATTTAGACTTCGTTTAGGAGTTTTATTTTCCAAGTAAGTTTTAAGATCATTAGTATTATTGATTTTATAAACATTATCATCAAAGGTCAAGTCATCATTAAATATACTGATGATTTTAGATTGTATAGATTTTTTATTATCAGATACAGCATTAGTGATAGGTAAGTTAATAGTATTGATTAAATCAATGAGGTCATTTTTACTATGAGATTTATGAATCATATAACTTATATATAATATATATTTATATATCAAACGCAGTTAATAAGTTTCTCTCTAAGATATGATACAAATGATATCCTTGCGTAATCCTCATATGCTCCGATTGTACCGACTTCGGGGTTCGCCTGAAATACTTTCTCCAGTTTCGCATTCCGTTCAGCCTGTTCGGGAGTTACCCATATTTCAGTATTACAATGATATTGGTGAACATCTGCTATTAATATGTCGTCTTGTCTTATATCTACTCCTATCCCATAAGCAGGGATTAAAAATATCCCACCATTATATTCCCCGTATTCTATGCATGATAATGTGGCGATACCTCCGTAATCACCTTTATCTTTATGGAGAGCAGTCCTAAAATTTCTATTAATAGTAATAGTGCTATAAGCAGTATGATCTATTTTAAAATCTTTTTTAATATTTGCTCTTTGTAATTGAACCGAGTGTTCGTGAGGTCTAATTTTTTTATACCATCTATTTAGATCATGTAAGTAAGGTTTGCCTGCTTCATATAATTTTAAATTATGTGCTGTATAATATGATAACATACAAGGTTTATTTATACATAAACTTTTAGTAGCATCAAAGAAAAC
>Ga0181395_1001291_pt1 | contig 10316 bp, 16 predicted proteins | sample 18SPOviralmetaG_FD_130124 | JGI IMG/M metagenome (GOLD analysis project Ga0181395, IMG submission 130124) | Marine viral communities from the oligotrophic San Pedro Time Series (SPOT) site, San Pedro Channel, CA, USA - 18 SPOT_SRF_2010-12-16 | ecosystem: Environmental > Aquatic > Marine > Strait...
AAAAAATAATGTCAAAATTTGAAACTTTTTTGTCAATGATTTTACATACCAAAATAATATGTCGTCTCTTAAACAGACACAGAATTTTCTTAAGCTTCGTGAAAAATCTAAGAAGAAATATGACATATCTGTATTTTCTCTATTGCCTCGGGAAATAATCTTACAAATCGTCACTCTTCAAAAAATTACTGAAAAGAAAATAAATTATGAATATTGGAAAAACCTAATCCCATCGCCAAGTATTATTTACGATGAGTATGAAATGTATTTTAGAACGACACGCGACAGACTGTTTGGAGATCAGTTTGCTAAGAAATGTATAGGCTTGATGAAACACGAAAATCTAAAGAGTATGGCTAAATCATATTATTTTGTGAGAGACAGTCAATGGGGAGACGATTATAAAGTAAATATCGTTCAAGTTCAGAAATGTAGAGTTCTTAATGAACTTAACAGAAAACGTAAAAAAAATTGTATTCGTGGTAAGAAATAAATATTTCATAATTTTCTCAATCATAATAATTTTTTTTACGACATCATAAATTTTTTACGACACGATCGGGATCATAACCCTCAATCTTGCGAACTCTTACAATTTTTTGAAAAGGATAATATTTTGTATCTAAAAAAAAACATTATGTAAAACCGTATTGAATAAAATTTATTATAGCTTTTTTTATTTTTATTTTTCTAAGTTAAAAAATTATCCTTTTAATATGATATAATATATACTATGAAATGTTTTCTTATAAGCTATTTTGATAATAAAGATTTTGCTTTTGATACTAAGTTCACATTACAAAAAGAATGGAATATTGAAAGTTGGTTAATCCTTGGAAATAAAGTTGATGATAATAAATACTTGAGGAGAACTGTTCAGCACTGGAATTGGATAGAACACATCATTCCTGAATTGATTAAATGTGATGATGATGTTATTGTTTTTGAAGATGATGTGCGTGTCTCTAAAGAACTTGACGACCTTCCTTTTGATGATTATGATGTTATATGGTTCGGATTTAGACGTGGAAGATTAGAACAAACGAAAAAAGTTATTACTGGATCACAAGGTATTTATTTTAAAAAAGAAGTCTTAAAAGATTTGAAGGATAATTTTGACAGCTATAAAGCAAAATTACACGTAGATCGTGCTTTATCAAAATTTATTCTAGAATATAAAGATAAATACAAATTTTACCAGCCAAAATTATCCTATGTTTATGAAAAAGAACACACTTCACTTATATCATTAGATAATTGGTCTATGTATACAAAAGCAAAAAAAAACATTTAATATATTAAAATGATAAGAATTGATAAAACACATAGTAAGACAGACCTTACAGATCTAATCAATAATTTAAATCTTAAAATTACATTTAGCCATCAAGACAATAAAAAAGATATTCAAGATAAATTGTTACTAACTCTTAAAAATAAAAAATTAAATGTTGAAGAAAACTTTTATGGAATTAAAAATCGTGATCATTTAATTACATACTTAAAGAATCAAAATCCAAAAAAGATGTTAAGTATAAAAGAGAAAGCTGATGTGATGAAAATATGTAAATCTATCATTCAATATTGTAAAAATGATTTTGATCTCAGCTGTTGTGATTATAATTCACAAAAAGACATTGAAGATGATATGGATTATATAAAACAATTTGGAGACATCAGTAGTGTGAGAAGATGTTGTCGTCTATTAAAAGATGATGTTAAGATGTGTGGGAAAAAATTCATTCCATTAATATCACCTCAAGTTAAAAAGATATTAGATGAAAAAAATAAAATTAGAAAAATTTATCCTTACAAAGTAACTATTAGACATTCTACTCCTGAGAATCCAATCGTCGTAAGATTTGATTAAGGTAAAGGCCCCGATACATATTCAAGCTCTTTTTCTTCAGGTATAATTTTTTCATCTTTATTATTATCTTCAAAATATGGGCGAACCTGTTTAAGCCCATTACATATTAATGGTCTTGCTACGTTTTCATATTTTCCTTCAAATTTATTATTAAATGTATTTATGATATCCATATCTATCAGGGGAGATGCTTCTAATAAATTATCATACTCAGCACGAGCAACCTTCAAGAAGTCCGTGCACTGCTTCCTTTTTTGATCGTGTAATGATAATTCAATTTCAATATTTCTGCTCAGTTTAGCCCAACCCAACGCAGCTATTCTATGAGATTCATATATTTCTGAATAACGTAAAAAAGATAATAGTGTCCCCAATATTCCAGCGAATATATTCAAAGAACCCACAAATGCCGTAAATCCTTGCTGAACTTCTTCTGGAACATAGCTTTCAGTTGCGAAGTTTCCAACTCCTGTTAATGTTGATAATACAATAATAGGAACTTGTAAAGCGTGATATTTTCTTTTATATTTACGTTGTGAGTATCCGTGTAGCCAAGCATAACACGTTGAGATCTCACTCCAATCAGCTAAAAGCTCTTCACATTCAGGGCTCCAATCCTCAATATTTTCAGGCATCGGTCTTGCCGTGCGTGGGGTTCGTAATAAGTCCATTTTACAGAATTAAAATATTTTATTTATTAATAAAACATATGAAAAAAATCATTCATCAAATATTTTTAAAGCTCACAGATAAGTCAATGGAAGATTATGGATATGATGTTAATTCAGAATTATGGAAAAAGTGGTGCGAAGAAAATGATTATGAATATATGCTTCATAAAGAAGAAAGCTTTGAAAAAATAAGAACAGAAAAAGATAAAGAAATGTCAAAAAGAAAAGATGATGAAGGTCGCCATAAATTTATGGATTTAGATTGGGGAAAATATATCTGTCTAAATCATTATGGAGGAGTATATGTAGATTTAGATGTTGCTCCCACAGAAAAATCATTAGAATTTATAGAGAAACCGTGGCCCTTGATGGGTATGTATCATAGAAAGGGGCCGAAAACATCATTTATAGAGATTAACACACAAGTTATGGCTTTTGATAAAGGAACTCTAAGAGATTGTCTTGATTATTGTTATGATCAATATGAACTAAAATGTAAAATGCCGTGTTATGATGTCAGGGTATGTCGCTTTTTATTACAAACCGCTGGGCCCTCCTGCTTTTCAAGATGGGCTAAAAAAAAGGGAATGAATTACACATCCGCTGATTTTGATGATTATTTTGATGATCAACAAACATTATCTTGGCTTACATATCCCATAAAAGAAAAATCAACTACCGAGTAAATCCTTTTATTTTAAGTTTTTTAACTTCGTCAGCTATATCTTTATCAGCTTTTCCCCACGTTCCCTTCTGTTTCATTACGAAGCTATAGATCCTTCCAAAACTCCATTGTGCTGCGCTCATCTTACCTTTGAGAGTGTTAGTTCCAGTTTTTTTTCCATCAGAAGCTCGGCGAACACTTTGTTTATTATTTCTTCGGGCAGCAGAGCCACGATCATATATTTTGTCAAGGATTCGCACAGGGATGCCTGTAGTCTTTGAAATGTCTTTTTTGGAGTGAGCAGTGCCTTTGGGAAATCCATATTTAGCATTATATTTATCTTTATTAGTAACAGCCATTTTTATTTTTACAATTATTTTTTTTTTATTATGATAAATATCAATGTTATATTATATCGTGATGGCGGATAAATATAAGATTATGGATAATAATAGACAGGAGATCGTAACTAAACCTATTGAAGAAGTAATACAAACATTAGATAGTCTTGTAATTGATATTAAAGGAATTAAAACAGATATTTCACACATCAAAGAATATATTCGTAAAGAAGTTATTAAAAAGCAACTTGAAGAAGAAAAAATAGCTGAAGTTGAAAAAGACTATGTGAAACCGAATCAAGGTTGGTTCTGGTAAAATAAAATCTTTTTATAATATATAAATGGTAGAAGAAATGATCACGGATGCACCGGAGCCTGAGCTCCCAGAAATCACGATATTAGTTCCAACTTGGAATCGCCACAAATTTTTAGATCTCTTTGTATTGAACTTAAAGAACCAGGATTATCCTCACAACAAATTAAAAGTTATTATTGATGACGACGGTTCTGAAAAGTTCATTACAGATGAGACATTATTAAAACAAATAAAAGAATTTTTACATCCCATTCAAATTAAATATATTACTGGAAGACCTAGAAGGATGATCGGTAAAAAAAGAAATGATCTTGTTAAAGATGCTGATACTAAAATAGTCTGTTTTTTAGATGATGATGATTGTTATATTCCAACATATATTTCGCATAGCTATGATGTTATGAAAAAAACAAAATCAAATTGTGTCGGTAGTGATAAAATGTTATTTTGTATGACACAAAGAAATTTTGATGTTCACGCAATCAATTGTGGTGATACAGTTAAACTCATTCACGAAGCAACATTAATGTTTACAAAGAAATGGTTCAAAGCTTCTTGTAAATTTGGAAATAATTCACAAGGTGAAGGCAAAAATCTTTTTGAAGGACACGAATCAAAAGTAGCAATTACAGATATCACAAAAATTATGTGTTGTATACAACACGAAGGGAATACTGTAGAGAAATTACAATTCGCAAAAGATGATAATAAAGTTAATATTGATCTTGCGCCTCAAATGATTGAGTTATTAAAAAAAATTTTAGATATTAAAGATTAATTATTATATATAAATAAGTATACATAATGAACATTGAAAACTATTCACAAGATGAAATACAAATAATGATTCGTTCTTACGAAAACAAAAGAAACAGAGAAAAAAAGCATTATCAAAAAGTAAAAGATACTGAAGAATTTAAACAACAGAATCGGAGGAGAGCTCGTGAATGGTATGAAAAGAATCAAACTGTCAGAAAAGATTATTATGAAAAAAATAAACAAATCACAATTGCTAAAAATAGTTACAACTATTACAAAAAGCTTGATCGTGTCAATGATTTTAAGATTAAACATCCTAAAAAATATCAGCTATTGATTCACGAACATTATTTAAGTGAAGAGAAACCTTCAGAATCTACAGATACGTCTAATGCTTCTTCTTCTGCTGAGCCTTCACAATAATCATATTTATCTATTTTTTTAGTGCTTTGCGATGGTGGTGTATAATCATCATCTCTACTTTTTTTTAATAGCTTGATAATATGTGATCCATTATTATCATCTAAAAATTTTATTAATCTATCATATTGTTTTTGTGTTAAATCAAAAGTTATTAATGAACTCATCGTCAGACACCTTTTTACAGTTATTAAAACATTTTTTTTCAGGATGTAATTCAATCAATTTTTCATATACAGCTTCAGGAGTAACAATAATTTCTTCACCTTCATTTAATTCTTGATATACTTTTAAGATTTTTGATTTATCAATATCACATCTTTCATTTGATTTCAAGAGTTCTTTTACTTCATTCTTTAAAGTAATAAGTTCAGCCATTTTACTATAGGATAATATTTTATTTATAAAAAAAATTTATTTTATTTTTGCGTCTATCAACTTTATAACATTCATATTACAATTTCTACATACTATATTTCTAAATTGTCCTGTTGTATGACAATGATCCATACATTTTTGTTTTCCATTATTTTGTTTTTCAAACTCTACACTACATAGCTCACAATGTGAAGTATGTAAATATTTTTCATAAACTTCTTCAAATGTATCCATATTTAAGCCTCTTCTTTTCCAATTTTTTTTAGTATAACATTTTATCCCTTTTGGTGTTTTAGACCATCTACGATTACAAGCATTACTTGTTGCTTGAATATTTTTCCCCATTTCAATACATAATATATACTAAATAAATGTTTAAATTATTTATTTTTGCTGTTGTTGTTCTTGTAATAACTCTTGAGCAACATTAAATGTATTTTTTTTATCTTTTTGAACCTTAAAAAGAACTGTGCTTTGTTCTGATACATTCGCATATGATCCGTCCGGATCGTGCACGGAACACCTGATACTAGCAAGTCGTAAGGGTTTTGTAATTGTAAATTGTAATGATGATTCTTGTTGGAAATAGAAATCGCCATCACCATTTATTTTGTCAACAACAGATACAATAGGCATTGTTGTATTATTTATCTTTCCACCAATAAAAGGAGTTTCTTCCATAATATTTGATCTTAATGTATAATAGCCGCGAATCATACGTGTTGGAAGACTATCAGCTACAATTCTTATTGATTGTGTTTTTTGAACGATTGGAGCATTATAAATATTTTCTTCAACATTATTTTTATTTTTCATAGCACAAATAAGAGGTATCATATTTTTCATCATTGGAGCGCCAAACAGATTTTGATTATAAATTTTTGTATCACCTTCATTGATCTCAGCATTTGTTGTGATTACAGATAAATCATTAGCATTGTCAAAACTAATCCTTTCTAATCTATTATTTCTTTCACTATGAAATTGTCTATAGCTAAATCCTAATAAATCCCAAAGAGTTCCCGTCCATTGTTTTTCTGTTAAAGCGAAATCTTCTATATTAACACCACACAATGAATCATAAATCCGCCAAGGCTCTAAATTTACATTCATTATCTTTGTTTGATATTTATGATCTGAACCATTTTTAGTGATTGTAATATTAATGTCTTCACCTTCAATCGGCATTCTTGCTGGAGTCCAATCTTCACCGAGTTCAACAGGATTTATTTTATACACTACATCATCAAAACCTTCTGTATCATCAACCGCCGTGTCTGTATAAGGATTATTCGCAGCGAAATTTTGACCACGATTCATTGCTGTATGTAAATCACTGATACTAAAATTTGTTCCATCCCAATTTAACCTTGGAGAATCTGCTCCCAGATACAATTGAGTTCTTAAATCCATTGTTCTCATTTTATATGATGTTAAAGGTCTCCCGCGATCTCTAGCTATTTCATAATCAAATAATGGAGTAGCACGATCATCATTATTAATTGGGAATTGAGTAAATCCTGAATATGGAAGACACCAAGCATTGCCCGGAGCTGAAAAATGTAAATCATAACCACATTTTCTTAGTTCTTCTATTTTATTACCCGTAGTGCTCCCAGCAAATAACATATCAAATAAAGATGAGCCACATCCATTTGTTTTCGTTGGAAATACTTGAATATGCCCATCATAACTTCTTCCAAAACATCCATAAGATCTTTGACCTAATTTTTCATCAGGGAGAGTATAAAATGTGTCTTTTTGATTTTCATCATATTCAAATGGAACTATTACAGAACATAGCTGTTCCCCTGAAGCATTCCATCTTACAGGAGTCAAGTATCCTCCCCATCCAAGCTGCGCACCCTCACCAATCTGAAAATGTCCAGAAGCATTTCTAGAAGCATTAAAAAACATAGAAGAATTATGAAGACGATTCATATGCCACCATCTACAATTATCAATACTATCCCCATCATCATAAGGAGTTCTTGAATCACTAAAGATATTAAATACTTCAGGATACTTTTCTTGAGCTTTTATAAAATTATACCATTCATCAACTCTTGCTTTATTATACTTCACATTAGTAACTATTCCCGTATTACCAAAAATATCTGGGGTGCCTGTATAATCTCTTCGCATATCTGTGCCTTTTATTCCCTGATATATATCATTGCTAGCTCTATTTAATAATCTTCCTGTTGTATACAATTCAGGTCTTTTACATCCAACTATATGATAGTTTTTTAGGTATTCAAAACCTGATCCATTATTATTCGTTGAACCATTATGAGTAGAGCCATTGATATAATATTCATAACTTAATTTTGTTTCATTTGTAGTTGTAAGATTATTATCACGACCATAAAATCCAGCACAATTAAATACTTTATATGTTTCTGTCTCAATTGTTTTTGATATTACAGCAGGGAAGCCCGGACGATGAGAATTTTGTGTGATATCAAGAGGTGCTCTTTTTTGAAATGTTTTTTCTTCTGTAACTTTTTGTAATTGCCGTGTGATATCTTCAGCAATAAATTCAGGTGAATTAAATCCTTTTTCAACCTTTATTTCTTTTAATTCACAATAAGGATAATATGTTCCAGCTTCAGGATCTCTTAAATATTGTGAGCCAAGATGTCCAGATGCACTCTCTTCGCTATAATAAGTATGATCACGCACCATAATTGTAAATCTTGAATTATCATTTCTTACTTTACTTAATGATCCATTATTGTCAGTTCCAGCTAATCCATCACCAGCATTGCCGCTGAGTTGATAATAATCATCAAATAAAGCATAACCATCTGATGTAAAAGGATCACACAAAGCCATACCATAATTAACTCTATCATCATAATCACTAAAATTAGATACTGTTTTTGTTTCATTAAACCACCAGCGGCGAGGTAATTGAATATAATTATGAGCATTCATATTGATATAGTATCCCATTTTGAAATGAGCTGTATCATCTCTTACTTCTATTACAGGATTAGATAAATTCATTTTAAGTTCTGTAAAGCCACTAGGTAAATCTGTAGAAGCATTAATTCCCGATATGTTTGTAATCCCTGTAAATTTTTGTGTGAATCCTAAGGTTTGGCCTTTTATTTCTATTGATGATGATTGACCTGCTCCCCTTTCTGAAATCATAGCCCCGTGAACTGAAACTTTATCTCCCGCATCTAAATGTATTACATCTGTTAAATTATTAGTCCACATAGCGAGGTTTTCATTATTATCAGATAAAACTTCTTCTGAATGTAATCTATTACACTCAATGATTTTAATATCTGTGTATTCATTCATTCAGTTACTTCGTTATAATATATTAACATATTTTTTATTTAAGATTTTTTTTTATTGATAGATATAAATGTCAAGTTATTCGGATGAAACACCCACTCAAGAAGCAGAAGCTCCTGCCCCAGAAACAAAGAAGCCACGCACCAATGGAAAGAAATTAACTGATACTCAAAAGAAACAACTCACAAAGCATATGGAAAAAATGAAGAAAGAAGGAATGAGTGCTAGTGAAATGAAGTCCCACAGAATGAAAATGATGGGAAGGATGCGTAAAGGAATGTCTGTCAATAAATCTCACAAAGATATTATGAAAGGTTAAATCTTTTTTTATAATCTGCTATTGATTCACGTAATGTTTTTTTATTCCACAAGATCCATCTAGATAATGATCCAGCTGTATCAGGCACAGTCCAGTTTTCTCTTTTACGATGTCTATCTAAATATCTTTTTTTACGAGCTTCATCTTTATTTTTTGTAAAATCACTCATACCAGCACTACCGAAATGTATAGTTTTCTTTTTTCCATCCTTTGAGGATAATATTGCCGTATATTTTTTTTTTTTATTGGAAGAGGGCTTGATTATTACTTTTGAATATTTTTTTGACATTTTATTTTATACAATGTTAAAATTATCCTAAAAAAAAGATATATATAATATAAATGAACTATAAAGTATTCGTAATTTGCGCATATGAAGAACGTAAAAAGAAATATTTAAAAGATGATAGATATACTATATGGGATGCGATCCATTGGACGAGAGTCACAGATAAAATGCTTGAAAATTATCATTTTAGATATAATTGTAAAATGGATCTTAGAAGAAAAATATGTGCTTGCTCAGAATCACACCTAGCTTGCTTAAAACATATCTATGATAATAAAATTGATAATGCGATAATTATTGAAGATGATGCTGTAATTAATTTTGATAGATTAAATGAACTTGATGATATTGATGAAGTATGTTATATTGGCGGGATGATGTTCCCACCTGTATTGAAAGATAAACATAAATTTATTAAACCAATCTTTGACAAAGGGATGCACGAGATTGACACAGAAAAATTTGTGATACATAATGCTCACGGCTACTATATTCCAAAACATAATCTTGTAGGATCTATGATGAGACAAACTTATCAAAAAAGAAGAGCAATTGATGTTGAATATAAACAACAGCAATTACGAAAAGAATTAAAATTATTTATTTATCCTGCGATATCATCATTACATATGATAGATGCTAATACAGGATTTACTTGGAGTAGCTACACACTCCCTGATGCTTTATTAAAATATTAAGTTAAAAACAAAAATTACAATTAAATTGTAAAAAAAATTCAAAATTTGAAAGTTGATTTTGAAAGAATGTATTAAAAACAAATACTAACAAGAGTAAAAAAAAACAACTCTTAAAAAAATGCCGAACTTCATTTGCGAAGAGCTTGTGTATAAAGACGGCAAGGTAGATATTGTAGAAGAGGAGTTCTCAAAATTGTGGAATGATAAAATTAAAAGGCTTGAAGCAGAAAACAAGGAACTCAAAAGACTAAATATGAAAGCTCCTAATGAAGGCTTCCG
>Ga0181395_1001292_pt1 | contig 10315 bp, 19 predicted proteins | sample 18SPOviralmetaG_FD_130124 | JGI IMG/M metagenome (GOLD analysis project Ga0181395, IMG submission 130124) | Marine viral communities from the oligotrophic San Pedro Time Series (SPOT) site, San Pedro Channel, CA, USA - 18 SPOT_SRF_2010-12-16 | ecosystem: Environmental > Aquatic > Marine > Strait...
CATTGTGGAATACAACCACATGAGTTTTTATTAAAGAAAGTAGATAGTTATTCTTATGACCCTACAGTAGAAATAAGATTTAATGGTACAGATATTATGGCAATATATAGGTTAGCAATATGATATTAGATAAAATTACAGGACTAACTAATAGTGTGGCCATAGTAGGCGACAGTTGGGCATTTGGAGAATGGTATCCAATAGAAGGTCACATGGGTTCTTACATAGGTACTGTTCCAGTTGTATCACATCCTAGTCCGCAACAATACTTACACGAGCATTTTAACAATTTAAAAATTTATCACATGGCGCAAGTGGGTGGTGAGAATAATGCCAATGCTGTTATTCTTAATGAACATAAACAGTATTTTGATTTCGGTATAGTATATTGGACTTGTCCTAGTAGAGCATTATTAAATAAATGGGAACATGCTGATAAGAACTTATCTAACTTAACACTAGAAGAATACAAACATAAAGTAGAAGAGTATTCTAAATCTGCATTAGACAACTATAACGATTGCGGTGTGCCATTATTATTTGTAGGCGGACAAGTTAGTTTACCTGATCTTAGTAATTATCATAACTGTCATGCTGTAGTTGACCGTATGACTAACTTAGTTGAAGAGCCTTTTTGGTGCGAACATGAAAAAGTAAATAAGACAGGTACTGTACATAATAAAATTGATTGGGAAGGCATATTTAGATTAGCAGAGTTAGGACATAATATAAATTTCTCAGAAGAGTTTTTAAAAGATGTACACAAAATTAGAGTAGAAGAGTTTCCATCTTACAGACTTAATCCTTATTACTTTCCGGATCAAGGACACGGTGGTAGATTCTTACATAAGATTGCAACTGATAAACTTATAGAATATATAGAATTAAACAATATGATAAATACTATTGTTAATTAAAATTACGGAGATTAATAATGCCAACAAATAGAACATATCCAGCCGCAGACGGTGTAGACACATGGTATGCAAATTTAAGCACAGCAGTATCTTCCGCAGACGATGTCATAGAGGGTACACATAGAGGACCTGCAAGTGCAGGAGGTGTTAATCCACCCTCAAGTTTTGCAGACTATATACCTATTCACAGAATAGACAGTCCCAGTGACGGTATTAACGATTCAGCAAACTATGTTGTATACTTTCAAAAACTAGATGATGCAGAAGAAAACTTAGAAGTATATAAAGCAACTGATTCAGATGTATCAACATTAGTAAAACTTACTACTGGTGCAGAGTTTGATCTAGTTGATCCAATGAAAGACGCAAGTTTTACTCAGACAGTATAGTAGTTGACATCCCAATACTTTTAGTGTATAATAGCACTTATGCTAAAAGATCTTAATGACCATTTAGAGTCCATACAAGTATTAGATGTAGAATATTTCTACGATCATCTACTGGACCTATCAAAAGAACGACAGCCTAAAACAAATGAGGACTTTAGAGAGTCTGAAAATTTTGTGGACGGTTGCCAAAGTTCATTATGGTTATGGAGTAATACCCAAAATAATAAATGGCAGTTTGATATAATAAGTGATGCACATATGGTGCAGGGCTTAGGACAAATTGTTACTGATGTATTCAGTGGTATGAGCAGTAGCGAAGTGTTGGAGACTAAATTTATTAACTTCCAGCCTTTATCAAGGTTACTAACTACTCAAAGACAACGTGGTCTCCAGAGTGTTATTAATCATATACACAAAAGAGTTAAATAAAAACAACGGAGAAATAAATGAATTTTGTACCTTATGTAATTGAAAAAACATCTAACGGCGAACGCAGTTATGATATCTATAGTAGACTGTTAAAAGAAAGAATTGTATTTCTAAATGGGGAAGTTAACGATGCAGTTTCAAATAGCATATGTGCTCAGTTCTTATTCCTAGAAGCAGAAGACCCAGATGCTGATATTAATTTTTATGTCAACTCACCAGGCGGCACAGTTACAAGTGGTATGGCGATGTACGATACAATGCAGTATATTAAACCAGATGTGTCTACTATTGTAATGGGACAAGCGGCCAGTATGGGAAGTTTCCTTGCTAATGCAGGTGCAACCGGCAAACGGTTTATGTTACCAGGTGCAAGGCATATGATACATCAACCATTAGGTGGTGCAAGTGGACAAGCAAGTGATATCCAGATCCGTGCTAATGAAATAATTAGAATCAAGAAAGAACTTACTGAAGCCTATGTTAAACACAATACCAAAGGTAAAACTTATGAGGAGTTTGAGGCGGCTATGGATAGAGATAATTTTATGAACTCGCAAGAAGCATTAGACTTTGGCTTAGTGGATGAGATTATAGAAAATAGATAATGGAGCTCTTCCCTAAACTTCTTAAAGAAGAACTTATTCCAGAAGTTATTAGTTTATATAGGCATTGTACTAATTCTGTTTATATAGACGGAAAAAGATCTGATAGATACATTACTCCCAATAATGGAAAGTTTCTCTTATCAAAATATACACATGATGAATTTAAATTTATCTGGGATAGTATAAAAGATAAATTACCTGGATGTACCCCTATAGATAACAGGATACTAAAATATAGAACTAACTGCTATATTCCAAATCATATAGATATTACGAAAGAAGGAAGACCTGAAACCAATCAAAGTTTAATTATTCAATTAACTGATCCTAGTAGATACAAAGGAGGAGAAGTTATAGTAGGTAATGAGCTTATAGAACTTGAAACCGGTGACGGTCTTATGTATGGATACGGAGAAGAACACGAGGTCAAAAAGGTTGGCGGAGAACGATTCGTTATTAATATAAGATTATTAAAAAACTAGGCCTTGCAAGTATAAATACTTGTATGGACGAATTAAAAAAATTTAAACCAGACACAAGCAACCCATCTAAGAAAAAGGTAGACGAACAAGGCCTTGATGAGGATGGCGTACTACACGACAAATGTGGTACTGATGAGTGTTGTAACAGTTGCGAGACATCAGAAAATAATAATGGCGGAATTTAGTTTTATAGAAATTACATACGACCCGTTTAAAAACGATAAGAAGTATGTACACGACTCACTTAGCAATTTAGGCTTTGTACATAGAAGTCAACATGCAATGGACTTTGTAGGCTTTTGGGCATTGCGTAAATGTATCATTATGTTAAGAGAAGATAACACTGATATAGAACCAGCAGTAACAGGCTTAGGATTTATTGGTGACGTAGATGACATCAATAATTTAGACGCCCAACTAGATCCTTCAAGTGATTTTTTTAAAGTAGAAAATCCTAATGGACTGGATACTTATATTATACAAGAAAATCAGATAGGTAGAAGTTTAGAGATGTGTTATAATTCTGTAGATTCATTAACACCCTCACAGAAACACTTACAACATATATCAGGAATAAAAATAATACATAACTCTCCTGAGATGATAGCACACTATGAGACTGTAGGCTTTACTATAGAAAGTGACACTGATAATTATACGACCCTATTAAGTCCTAGTAAAAGATTCTCTATATTATGTGCAAAACATAAATCAGAAAAAATAACAATTATCAGTGATACAGATGATGTATTCCAGGCAACTGCAATGTTTATAGCAAATGAATTTGATTTACCTGAATTTATTATACCTGAAACTTCTGACTTTAGTGCAAAACTAAATTGGAAGATTAATACATACAACTGCAAAGCATGGGGCAATGATAACAGTTACACAATAGAAAACATGTTAGAGTTCAGTAATGTAGATTTAATTTTTAGACAACGAAAGAATTATTTAAAAATTAAAGAGCAGACCGTAGATAGTTACTATGAGTCAATCTAAAACTAAGTTTGATCTTTGGATGGATTGGAGGCCAAATCGAATTAAACTAAAAGAAAAATTTGATTTAAGAACGGATTTAATATGCGACATGATAGGAATGTCTGAAGAAGACTTTCAAGTTAAAGGAAAGGAAATAAGATTCAGTAATAAATCTAATATGGCTTTCTTTAGGATGAATACAGATGAGTGATTATTATTTTAAAATAGATGAGATGAGCAACGATAAGATACTTACTGAAATGGAAACACTTCGTAAGAAACAATTTAACGTGAAAGCAGAAACTCCCATATGGTATCAAATACAAGACATGATAGATTTTTGCACACAAGAATACCATTCAAGAATAATGACAGAAAGATTAAAGAACGAAAAGTCTTCTGATGTTATGGACATAGGCGAGATAGATTCTGTAAACTATACACCAGACTATTCAGTAAGAGATACTTTTGTTGAAATGGTGTCTTTCTATAGTGGTGACAAAATATCGAAACAACAAGAAAAAATTAAAAAAGCAACTGATCGTATGACACAATCACTTGCGCCAAAACCTATACCGGTAAAGCAAACACAACCTATAAATAATCCCAGTAAGATAGACATAGCAATACCAAAGTTTGGAGCAACCAATGAACGAACTGATAGTAACTAAAACAATTCCAGTAAGGTGTACAGTAATTGATACTGACACTAAACAGATACGATCACATACATACGAAATTAAATACGGATTAAAAACAGAAGCACAAGAAGGCGAAGATTATAATACTGCATACATACATCAGAATATAAGTTTTCAAATTGCTAATGCATTTCTTTGGGACCAACTACATCAAAGCATAATATACGACTTTGATGGTAAAGAGATAGCAGAGAAGAACTTTTGTGAGTTTGATAATAACTTTATGTTCCTACCTAGTCTTAGTGAAGCAACATTAATATCAGCAATACATTGTAAACTAAATGCAATCATACATGAAAACAGTATGGTAGATGTAGTGTCTCTTAAAGATACAGTAGACGATTTAGATTATAATTTTGTTAATACAGACTTTGAATATCCTATGTTAATGGACATAAAGGATTGGTTAGGCGAATTAAGTTTCTGGGATAAGCCTTGGTGGTATAGAAGAGACTTTAGTACGTTTGATAATGTTGCAGTCAGCCAAGAAGAACTAGATGCATGGAAAGAAACAACGTATGCAGAGTCTACAGCAAGAATGCAAAAAGCAATTTTGGATATAGAAGAAACTGTAACAGATCAAATGGCGGCATCATCTGAAGACAAAGGACAACTTATAGAAGTAGACTTTGCTAAAAAAGTTTCTAAGCCTAGACTAGTTCCTAAATCCCCTGAATAACACTTGACAAATACATGACTTTGTTTTATACTACTAGTATGAAAAATTATCTCGCAGATGAGCAAACAGGTATCGAATTACTTTATAGAGGTATAGATATTTCTAAGATTCCATTTACTGATATACATCAGTTTAATAGATTTGCAACTGAATTAGAACTGTTGCCCATCTCTGATATTTCCAGTATAAGTAAAGAATTTAATATACCACAACATTATAAAGATATAGATGTTAGAGAATATGTCAATAAACTTGAGCACGGTGGTCCCGACCAGACAGGGAGAGTAGAAATGGAGTTAGACATGTTTGAGGAACGCGGTTTGTTCCCTATACTACAACTGCTTATCTATATTATAGACACTATGCGTAAGTATAATAAACTATGGGGTGTAGGCAGAGGTAGTTCAGTTTCCAGTTATGTACTCTATTTATTAGGGGTACACAAGGTCAATAGTTATAAATATAACTTAGATATAAAGGAATTTTTAAAATAATGGTACAACGTAGAACTAACAACGGACAAATTATAGACTTAGATAGTTTGTTTGCTCAGCAGGGAGAAGTTCCTGCAGTAGGTAACACCGGCACTGATGCTGACGGAAATGTTAGAGATCCTAAGACAGGAGAGGTAACACAAAAGTCAGAGGAAAGAGTTAGGGCATACTATCAAGATAATCCTAGAAGTAGCACAGAACAAGTCAGTCTTAAGGGACCAGTACCAGACGCAGGCGGCAGTCTAAAGCCTGACCCTGTACAAGCACCTAAGACGGCCAGTACAGCAAAAGAAAACGTACGAACATCTAAACCAAACACACAAAAGCAACCAGAACCAGAGGCACCAAAAGGTGAGAGTTTTGACGAGCAAGAGCCATTAGGCTTTAAAGAAGTTCAACTCCCAAACGGTGACATCGATATGGTTCCATATTACACAGAGGACGATGCACCAAATGACGAGACTAAAGGCTTATAGCGACAACATACTAGCAATAAACGGCGACTTCGGAGATCAAAGAACCAGAGCCGGCATTATAGTTAGATCATCAATAGGAAAAGAAGAAGGCACAGTACCTAGATGGTTCCAGGTGTTTGATGTCGGTCCTGATATAGATTGGTTAGAAGAAGGCCAATGGGTATATGTAGAATACGGACGTTGGACTGAAGGATTTAAAGTGCCTGATGATAGACTAGAAGAAGGACAAAAGGTTTGGAAACTAGATCCTAAAGGATGCCTAGCAGTATCAGACGATAAACCAGACGACCAATTAAATTTAAAATCCGCAAACGGAATAGAGTTTGCAAGGAAACAAACACTATAATGCCTTATATACAAAAAACTGGTGTAAAAACAATTAAAGAACAACTGTATCAATGGTACCATGTAATGACCGATCCGCGTATTGATGGGTTTAATGGATTTGCATGTAAAAAGAAAATTTGGGAAATCAGGGACGAGTGCAATCGCCTTTTAGAACAAGAAGACTGTCCAACGTACCATGAAGAAGAGTTATACTTAGATCAACTAAGAGAAGAACGTGCAGTAGCAAAACTGCAAGGCACTGATAAAGGTGTGCCATATGTCTCTTAATACATACGCACAAGATATAGTTGTATGGAAGATCAAACCTGAATACAGTCCTGAAGAAACTCATCTTATATTAACATATTATAAAAATGGTCACAACGCACCTAGGTACTTTGCAGATAGATTGTTTGAAGGTAAAACCACACCACAACTTTATGATTACACACAAAATAATAAAATAGATAAAGTTACTTTTATTGTTCGTCATCCTTTTGATAGATTAATATCAGGAATTAAACAGCAATGTATAAGTTTTGCTAATATAGGATCAATAAATTCTCATACAGAAAATTATAATAAAAGCTCTTTTCTGTCTGACTATATTACATATCAAGATGCAACCAAATTTATTCATGATGAAAGACTGTGGAAAGAATGGCTTTACAAATTTGCTTGGGAGTCTTTAGAAGATAATGTGCATACAAAAAGATATCTAAACTGTTTCCAATACTTTGCACAATTATTTTCAAAAGAAGGCATTAAACAAAATATTATAGATGTAGACGCCATGACGTATTACTTTGCAACCCATGGGTGCTTTTTACCTATGGAGCATCAAAGCGGAATGTCAGGTCGCATAGATAATTTAATTATGGATTTTATTAAAGAAGGAAACAGCGACATTAATTTATTAAAAATTATATCTAATCATATTGATCCTGAAGTGCAAACTTTTAAAAGTTTAAAGCCCTATAACAATTACAATGAAAGTGTGATAGAAAAAATTATTCCAAAGACAAAATATGATTTGCACTATTGTGAGACAATAGATTTTTATAGAAACTATATAGAAGGGCACCGATGAGTAATTTAAGATTAGGAATTGTAGGACATGGGTTTGTGGGTTCCTCGGTTTCAAATGGATTTGATATCGATACAGAACAATACATAGTAGATACCAAACAAAATAATAATACATTAAGCCAACTAGTAAAGGACTTTGATCCTTCCATAACTTTTATATGCGTACCAACTCCGCAACAAGATACTCACTTTGATGTAGATGTAAGCATTGCAAGGAATACATTACAAAGTTTATCTGATTTAAATTACAAAGGTATAGTTGTAATTAAAAGTACGATTACTCCTCATCACCTAACACAATTTAAAAAGGACTTTAAATTAAAAATAGTTTATAATCCAGAATTTTTAACAGAAGCAAATGCACATCAAGACTTTATAAATCCAAACATGCAAGTGCTAGGCGGCAAGTGGCGCGATTGTGATACTGTTGAAAAAGCATACGTTAGGCATAGTTCTGTAAAAACTGTTCCTACATTTAAAGTAGATTTAATCACAGCAAGTTTGATCAAGTATACAATTAATAGTTGGTTAGCAACGAAAGTTATATGGTTTAATCAATTAAGAGAACTATATGATGAAAGTGGTGCAAGAGCTTCTTGGAAACAGTTCACTGATATGCTTAACGAAGATCCTCGTATGGGAGAAACTCATATGCAGGTACCAGGTCCGGACGGACAAAAAGGTTTCGGTGGCCATTGTTTCCCCAAGGATACAAAGGCATTATTGTATTATAGCAAATTAAAATCTAAGAAATTAGATGTACTAAATGATATTATAAAATACAATAGTAATTATCGAAATGATTAACTTAATATTTCATTACTGTTTCTCAGAAAAAAATATCACTGACGACAAATACAGAGGTAATAACTTTGATCATACTTTAAAAGCATTAAAGCATATTAAAGAATACGAATGTCCTATAGATCCTACATATAAGATTCCTTATGACTATACTATAAGTTCATGCAAAACATATAATGATGTAGAGGTCCAACCAGGTAAACTTAATATTATATATGTGCCTTTAAATGTAGCATTATTAAAAATGTTAGATGAAACAGAACCCAACTACTTGGAAAATTTATATAGGCTCAATGACAAAAAGAATGTTGTATTAGTATTTGATTATAATAATGAAAGTTTATTACCCGGTAGATTTGGTCCTGAAAGTGATGTAGAATGTATACGAAAAATAGAGTACAGGCACTTTTATTGCTCGACGTTAGGCTGGGACCATAACGATAAATTTGTAGACCCTATAGGGTTTAAAGGTGTTATAGGTAGTTTAGTATACCACACTTTTTGGTTTCTAAGAACATTAAGAACACATGAAAGTGATTATTTAAAAGACCCTAAAGTTCTTTTTACATACAAAGGTAAAAGTGGTCCTATAAGATATTATTGTCCTAATAATGAGTTCAGAGCCTCACGAGCAAAAATGATCGTACATTTATACGAACGAGGTATGCTCAGAGATACAGAATGGAACATGAACAGTTTTAAAGACTGGAACAGGAAACCTTCTGAAGAACGTACTGTAATGTTGCGAGAGCATGATACAAGAAAGTATTTAGATTACTTTGGAAGTACTCCTAAGTATAATAGTTATCCATGGAATTATTCTTTTAACTATACGAAACAAGATATAAGAATACAACAGAATAAATTAAACTTTACACAAACACCTCATACAAGTTTCCCTCAAAGCCTAATGCATAAAAGTTATATCTACATTGCAAATGAAACCTTTTCAGTAATGGACCCAACTAGGCCATATGATATTTCTTATAATGATTTTACAGAGAAAACATGTAAGGGATTTGTATTTGGAATGCCTATGTTTGTAAATGGCCTACCTCATGTTCATAGATCAAATGAAAAATTGGGCTTTGATATGTTTAGAGATTATTGGAAAGGTGCATTTGACTCGCAAACAAATATAGACAGGCGTATGATAGGATTAATAGATACCTTACATAACTTTCCAACATCTGCTACACAGGATATAATAGATAGACTTAGACATAATAAAAATTTATTTGTAAGTAAGAAACATCTATGGTCGATACAATCTAACATTTACGACAAATTAATATCAGAAATGTCTTGACATTGGGTATGGATTACAGTATAATACACACATGAAAAAAGATAAAGTAATAACAGGAACATTTACAAAATCAGCAAGAGTCATTAGTGATTATGCAAATGATTTAATTTTTGAACAACCAAGAGAAAATTTGCTAAAACAGGAATTTGTATCTTACGAATACTCAGAACACGGTCTCAAAAAGACAACGATTTATCGCAAGTTTAATGTTGACGGAGGCTATCACGATAGTTCTTCTGTAGAGATTATTGGTAGATGATAAAATGTTCTAGTTGCGGTAAGCAATTAATCATTGGCGAGATAAAATATCATACTGCTGATCAGGCTCATGCATTTTGCGATGCATATTGTAGCAATGACTGGTACAGTAAAAATAAAGAGGAAGTCCAAGATGACTGATGAACAAATGGTGGAACTTCTCAATCGCATGGACGATGTCTTTTCAGACTATATTGCAGAAGAAGTAGATCCTGTAATGGTTGCTAGTGTTATATTTGCAGTAGCGATTAAACAATTAAAAATGCATTTGACTGATACTGACTTTACTGCTATAATAGATGAGATACGAAATACTGATATCAACGAACTGATTGTTGACGTTCAACAAGAAGTAGATAAAAAGAAGGTAATACA
>Ga0181395_1001295_pt1 | contig 10303 bp, 9 predicted proteins | sample 18SPOviralmetaG_FD_130124 | JGI IMG/M metagenome (GOLD analysis project Ga0181395, IMG submission 130124) | Marine viral communities from the oligotrophic San Pedro Time Series (SPOT) site, San Pedro Channel, CA, USA - 18 SPOT_SRF_2010-12-16 | ecosystem: Environmental > Aquatic > Marine > Strait...
AAGCTATAGCCTCTAATTTTGTTCCACCCCAATCAAGACCTATTTTCATATTATTTACTCAGTTCAAAATTAATACTATACCTCTCTATATTACTTGTGAAGATTAATTCTATTTCATTGTTGCTATCTAGTTTCCAAACGTTTGGAGCATCAGGATATAAACCTCCATAATCTGTAGCAACGCCAATAAGGTATTTGTCACCATTTTTCATATCCATATCTAAAAATCTTGCATAGTAAAAGTAGTTGTTGCATCTATCGTCAGACTCTTGTGTGAGTGTTCCTTTTATAGAATTTTTGAAATTATTCTGGTTATCAAGATGGATTGTGAACTCTCCAGGTCCATAAACATCCCAATTAGGCCCTATACAAACTCCATTAAATTCACTTTCATAATCATCTCTAAATTTCATATCAAAAACTACTTGATACACATCAACTAAATTAACTTCTTTAGGAAATGCTTGAAGCTCAATCTCAATATTGTTTGAATCATTTTCATAAATATTAATTACAAGTCTTGAATCTAAATTTTCTTCTGGATTATTAATATCAATTGTATAGTTGTACGTCAATGGACTGCTACATGAACAAAAAAGAAAAGATATTAATAAATATCTTGAAAGGCTCAACCCTTTACTGCCCCACCGATAAGACCTCTGATAAAAAAGCGTTGTAATCCAAAAAATACACCTAATGGAACCAAGATAGATATTATCGCTCCCGAAGTTCTTAAATGCCAAGCTTCCCCAAACCTTCCAACAACAATTTGTGACATATGTGAAGTCACAACTAGATTTTCTGGCTTGTATATTCCAAGGAAAACATTGGCAACAAGAAAATCATTGTAAACCCATAAAAACTGAAAAGTTGCAAAAGCAGCAATGCCTGCAATAGACAATGGAAGAACAAGTTTAAAAAATGTTGTAAAATGAGAAGCTCCATCGATTTTTGCTGACTCAATCACACTTTTTGGCAAACCCATCATAAAATCTCGCAACAAAAATGTTGCTAATGGTAACCCAAAGCCTGTGTGAGCAAACCAGGTTGCAACAAATGTTCCGTTTAGGTCAAGTGCAGGAATTATTGGAATTCCACCAATCTCAATTCCATCTTTAAAAAGCTGTACTAATGGAATTAAAGACATTTGTAATGGAATTATCATTGATCCAACTACAAACAAAAATAAAACATTTTTACCTTTGAATTCCATAAAAGAAAATGCATAAGCTGCAAATGCTGCAATTGTGATTGGAATAATAGTCGATGGAATTGTAACAGCTAAAGAATTATAAAAAGACCTGTCCAAGTTTTCAGCTCTAAAAACCTCTTGGTAGTTGTTAAAACTTAGCTCAGACCATATTGTTCCTGTATAAACAGCATCCCACCAAGATGTTCTTTTTATACTCTCACCTGGTCTGAAAGAACTCAATAAAAAACCGAATATTGGAAACATCCATGTAAGAGCAATTGAAACAATTATTAGCTTGCTTATTGGTTTGTCATACCACTTTTGGTTATTTCTTGTCATTCGTTCGCATTATCCCTTTCCCTAAGTGCAGAACCGATAATTACAGGTAATACACAAACAAAAATTAATACTGCAACTACTGAGGATCTTCCAAAATTTCTATATTTTGAAAATTCATCAAGCATTTTTACAGCGAGTAAATTAGTTTCTAAATCTCCCCTAGTAGAAACATATATAATATCAAAAGCTTTTAGGACCGTAACAACCATATAAGTACTTACAACCACAATTGTGCTCTTAATATATGGAATAATAATAGATCTAAATACCTTTAATTCTGATGCTCCGTCTATTTGGCCAGCTTCCATTATTTCAGATGGTATAGCTTTAATTGCTGCAGATAACACAACCGCAGCAAATCCTGTGTACATCCAAATCATAATAACCATAAGCAAAAAAGTGCTCACAGGTAAGTTAACTAAAGTATCTCCAAACCAACCTGAACCCTGCAGTTGATTTCCGATGGGTAGTGCCGATAAATCTCTTTGCTGAAGCCAGCCAACTGCTTCAAGGCAACTTGGGTCATCATACCCTTTTAGTTGACCTTCAATAATCCTATTGTTATAACAAGCTTCTCCTTTGGATACTCTAATACCATTTATTATGCCGATTTGAGTTAAAGGTGTTGGCCTGTATTCGTAAATGAATTTAAAGATTGCTGTAGCACCTACTGCAGAAATAGCCATTGGCATAAATATTATAGATTTAAAAAAAGACTCTCCTTTATTTAGTCTGTCTGTAAGCCATGCAAAAACAAGTCCAATAAAAACCGTAAAAAATACTACAAAAATAAGCCAAAGTACTTGATTTCTAATGGTCACTAACATTTCTGTATCTGTAAATGCCCATTTATAGTTTTCCAAACCAACAAACTCTTGGCTGAACCTATCTTTAAAACTTAAATAAAATGTTCTGACCGCGGGATAAAATAAAAACAAAAGAATCATGAAAATTCCTGGTCCAACAAACATTCTTGCTTCAAGTGATTCACGAGCATCTTTTGGTGCAAAATCAATTAATTTATTCATTCCATAAAAAAGCAAAAATATAAATATAGACCCAAAAGGAATAGCAATTAAAACTACTATATTTCTTGTCAGCTGCTCAGTAAGTTCACGAAATAATATTGCTTGTGATAAGAACCATATCAGAGGAAAAATGCCCAAAGCAAGGGAGGATATTCCAAATCGAAGTAGCTTCTCTTGTTGTGTATTATTTTTCATTTAATTAGTAATTTTAACCCATTAGTTAAACGATAGCCACCCGTATAGGGTGGCTATCTAAATAAATATACAGTCTTAGCTTATGGCCAAGAAGTATCTATATTTGCTAATGCTTCATCAATATATCCTGGACCATTGACAGCAAGGTTCATCATTTCTTTCCAGAAAGAACCGCCACCAACTTCAGGAGGCATCAAGTCAGATGCATCGAATCTGAATGAGTTAGCAGAAAGCGCTGCAGAAATTGTCTCACCCATAACTCTATATAAATCATTAGAGTATAAGCTTTGATCAAATCCTGTATGAGCGCTCATTCTAGCGTTGTTAGGCATTTGAGCTGCTGGAGCATGAAAATCTGCACCCAACAAGTACTCTGCCACAACTTTAGTTGCTTCTCTATCATTAAAAGCAGCCCACATATCTCCACCACCTAATGCAGCAGCCGGAAGGCTTGCATCAACTGATGGGAATGGGAATACTGTTGTCTCAACACCAGCTTGTCCTTGAGCAGACTCAGGCCAGAATGATGTTATGAAAGATGCTTGTCTATGCATGAAACAACCTGGGTTGCCATTTGCATCTTTTGAGAACATTGGATCTTGTGCATTACCGAAGTAAGTTGAAACAATAGCATCTGTTCCACCAACTACATAACCTTCAGTATGCATGATTGTGCTTAATAAAGTAGCTGCATTCTTTACAATTGGATCTGAGAACTTAAGTTCGTTAGTAACCCACTTGTCATAAGAATCAACGCCATCACCGGTACGAAGCATAATATCTTCCATCCAGTCAGTAGCTAACCAACCTGAAGCACCGTTTGAGTACATTCCGAAACAGAATGGATTCATACCATCAGCAACGATTTGATCAGCTAAAGCAATCATTTCGTCCCAAGTTGCTGGAACGGAATAACCTCTTGCTTCAAATTCTGCTGGTTGGTACCAAACAATACTCTTGAGGTTAGCAGCGTTAGCACCACCATATATAACTCCATCAACAGTACCTAGTCCAACTAAGTATGATGAGAAGTTTGATTTGTATTCTTCGATGTCAATATCGAGATCTACAAGCGGTGTGACATATCCTCTCTTAGCAGCATCTACTACTCCACCTGGTTGTGGAAATAGTGCGAAGTCTGGTGTATCACCAGATTCCATTTGTATTTGAATTTCTTGCTCAAAGTTATCAGAACCTTGATATGTTACAATAATTCCTGTTGCTTCTTCAATAGCTTTAATATTTTCTCTAAAACCATTTTGGTCTTCACCAATAAGAGCACCCGTGATTGAAACGGTTTCGCCTTCAAGGCTTCCACCACCGCAAGCACCGAGAATCAAAGTAAGAAACAAGAAACACATTAATAATGGTTTTTTCATTATTTACTTTCCCCTTTGTGTATACGTACGTATGCTAAAAACAAGGATTTTTAGCATTCTCATTCTAAATTAGTTTGATTTAATTTCTACTTTGAATTTATTTTTTTTAAAAATGATTTGAATATTTTAAATATTAAAATTATGTGCCCGGGGGGGGACTCGAACCCCCACATCCTTTCGAATAACGGATTTTAAGTCCGTCGCGTCTACCAATTCCGCCACCCGGGCTAATCTTTAATCTAATATTTTTTTAATATTAGACCTTCTAAAATGTCACTATTTGAAACTTTAATTGAATTTACATTATATTTAGAAATAATTTCATTTGCTAATAGTATTCCTGACTGAATTGTTTTGGCACGTTTTGGATCAATTCCTTTAAAATTAGTAATTATTTGAGCTTCAGTCATTTGCATAATGGAATTGTTTATTTCGAAAATATCTTTCTTGCTAATCTCAGTTAGATGAATTTCTTCCTCATTAAATCGATCTTGTTTTAGAAATATTGACGCAAGAGAAGTGAACGTACCAGCAACTCCTATAATCAATCTGTTCTCCATATCACTTGACTCAAGCAAGGTTCTGTTAATAACTTCTATAGCTTTTTTAGTACTTTCATTAGAAGGTGGTAGCTTATCAAAAAATAATTCACTTAGACTGACTACACCTATATCTAAAGACTTAGATATAATTTTGTTATTTTTATCATATATAAATTCTGTGCTTCTACCTCCAATATCAACTATTAGAAAGTTTTGTATATTTTCAAATGAATGTAGAACTCCTAAACTTGTTAAGACTCCTTCTTCTTCTCCAGTAACAATATCAATTTCTACATCAAATTTTTTTTGAATTACCTCAATTACATCTTCTGAGTTGTCAGCATCTCTTAAAGCTGCCGTGCCAACAATTTGAATATTCTCAACTCCATTAAAAGATATTGTTTTAAAAAATCGACTTAAAACTTTTAATACTCTTTTGATAGATTCTTTAGAAATATTTTTAGACTTTGTAAGATTGTCGCCCATTCTTGTTACTTGATGTTCTTTGTGGATTGGAGATATAATTCCATCTGTTAAGTCTGCTATGAGAAGTCTCGTAGAGTTTGATCCAAGATCAATTGAGGCTACCTTTACCAAATTATTTTCCAGTCTTTATTCTTCTCAAAAGTTTCAGGATTTATACACACTTCTTCACAATTGAATCCTCCAATTGATTCTATTACAATCTTTCCGATTATATTGTTTTCAGTTGATAGTTCATCGGCAGTATGTGAGTGAAGGCACTTAATTGACTCTGTTGCTCCACCAACCCCCCCAGAAGCTTTGGGGCCCATGTCTTTTGTTTCTAATTTTTCTCTCTCTTGTTCATAAGATACTTGTCTAGATTTCCATTGTTTTTTTAAATCTGGATTATTAATTATTTCTTTATCTAACTCTTTAATTAACCCATGAGACTCTAATGAACCAATTTTTTTATTATACATTGGACATGTCAGCCAATAAGTAGTTGGAAATGGTGTTCCATCATCCAGTTTTGGTGGAACTTTAATAACTGCTGGAATATTAAAGTGGCATCTACAACTTACTTGTGAATCGCTTCTGAGCTTTCTGCCTATTTGTTGCTCAACTATTTTTGAGTCGTCACTCACTTTCTCTACCGACTACAAAATCAATGGCATATTCTAATAAGCTTTTGTTTCTTTCAGATTTAATTGTTTCTTCAATGGGAGTAACTGGTTCTGGCACTTCAAACCTGTATAGCACTTCACCAGGTTCTCCATAGCCTCTTTTCCTAAGTATTAATTCAGCTTTTTCAGGATCATCAAGTTCCGCCATTTGACTGTTCCACTCATCAATTTGGTTCTGAATTAAAACTACTTCTTCTTGCCTATCTTCAAGTGAGTTTTGCAAAGCTTTATATTTGTCATAACTTTCTTGATATGTATCAAATAAAAAAAAGAGGAAAGATGCAACTAAAGTAAAAGTTAATAATCTAGAAAATACATTATTGCTAAATGTTTTTAAGTTTGCCATTTTTTATTTTCAAAGTTATCGAAACCTATTTTTTCAGCAATTCTAAGAAGTTCATTATATTTCGCAGTTCTTTCAGATCGAGCTGGTGCACCTGTCTTAATTTGTCCGCTAGAAGTACCTACAACTAAATGACTAATAAATGAATCTTCTGTTTCACCAGATCTATGTGACACCATGCTTGAATATAAATTATCGCTGGCCAACCTCATAGTGTCTAGGGTCTCTGTAATAGTTCCTACTTGGTTTACTTTTATAAGAATTGCATTACCACACTTTTCATCAATACCCTTTTGAAGTATTTTTTCTTGTGTAACAAATAAATCATCTCCTACAAGTTGAATTGAATCATTTATTTCAGAAGTTAAGTATTTCCAGCCGTCCCAATCATCTTCTGCAAGACCGTCTTCAATTGAGACAATTGGATAAGAACTAGTTAGATCAACAAGGTAATCGGACATTTCGGTATTTGTCAGCTTATTTCCCTCTATTGTATAAATGCCATCATTGTAAAACTCTGATGCTGCAGCATCTAATGCCAAAGATATTTGATCTTCTGGTTTATAGCCTGCTTCAGCAATCGAAAGCATAATTTCATCCAACACTTCTTTTGAAGATGAGAAGTTAGGTGCAAAACCTCCTTCATCACCGACATTTGTTGCTAATCCCTTATTTTTTAATCTTTTCTTTAATGTGTGATAAACCTCTACACCGGCTTTAAGCCCTTCATCAAATCTTGAAAATCCGTGAGGAACAATCATAAATTCCTGTATATCTACAGAGTTGTCAGCATGTGCGCCACCATTCAGAATATTCATGAATGGGACTGGTAAAGATGGATGGCCATATATATTTGGTATCAATTCATAAACTTGCTGATTAGAAGATTTGGCAAATGCAACCATATTTGCCATTGAAACTGCGAGAATTGCATTGGCACCAAGCTTGCTCTTGTTTTGTGTTCCATCAAGTTCAAGAAGTATTTGATCAACTTTAGCTTGGTTGCCTGCGTCGACACCTTTTAAAGCATCAAGGATTAAGGAATTAACATTGTTAACTGCTTGTGTTACACCTTTACCATTGAATTCCTTAGCTTCATCTCGTAATTCATGCGCTTCAAGGGTTCCTGTAGATGCTCCCGAAGGAACCGCAGATCTGCCCCACGAACCGTCTTCAAGAGTAAGCTCAACCTCTACTGTAGGATTCGCTCGAGAATCTAGGATATACCTAGCATATATATGTGTAATTTTATTATTCATAACCCTGTTACTTAAAATTTAGCACAAAATGCTTAATTTGTTACTTTTCTTCAGTTTTCTTCGCCTCTTGCCACAATTTCTCTAAATCAGAATCTTCAGTAATATGTCTTTCCACATATTGAGCTCTTTCAATAAATCGTTGTGTAGATTTATTTAATTGAATTTCTGGATCAGCTTCTAAGTACCTGCAAACATTTACGATTGAAAAAAGTATATCTCCAATTTCACTTTTCTTATCTTCTAATTCCACTGCTTCCTCAAGCTCCTTAACTTCAGACAGAAGGTCTTCAAGTGCTTCATCGTAGTTTGCATATGAGAGATTTAATTTTTTTGCTTTTCTTTGAGTCTTGAATGCTCTTGTGATAGAAGGTAATTTACTATTTATATCATCAAATATAGATAGACTGCTATCTTTTTGTTTTATTGTCTCCCACTGCTTTTCAACTTCTTCAGCACTATCAAGCTTTATGTCCCCAAAAACGTGCGGGTGTCGTTCAATTAATTTAGATTTTAGTGAATCAATTACATCTACAATTGCAAAGTGGTTATTTTCCTCAGCAATTTTTGAGTGAAGTAGAATTTGGAGTAATAAATCTCCAAGTTCATCTTTTACTTGTGCATAATTTAAATCTTCTTCTTGAATACTTGCTAGAGCGTCTAATAACTCATAAGCTTCTTCAATTAAATGCCTAGATAATGACTCATGTGTTTGCTCCATATCCCAAGGGCATTCTTCTCGGAGCTTTTTTACAATGCCTACAAGTTCGTCAAACTCATTCATAATTAAAGATTACTATTTAATAATTGATAAACACTGTCCGGGCTTAATGCATTCTTAAAATTTAAAACTAAGCGTTTATTTCTAAAAATAAACTTTTTATCTAAAGTTTTCATTCTCAAATTTATTTCTTCAGTTAAGTCAATTGGGAATAATTCAATCTGAAATTCTCTAATTTTGCATCTTAAAATATTTTTTTCACTCAAAACTGATCTTATTTTTGCAGTAGTAAATAAGTTATTTGTTACTTCGGGAAGTTCACCAAACCTATCTATGATTTCATCCTTGACATGATCAACTTTTGTATGGTGCGTGTGCTCGAGTCTTTTGTAAATATCTATTCTTTCTGAATCAGCATCCACATAATTTTTTGGAATGGAAGACCCCCAGTAGCAATCTAGTTTTATATCTGGTTTTATGGAGGGCTTCACAGTTTCTATTGATTCGTCTAAAGATTCTAAAACATATTGGTTAAATATATTTAGTCCGACATTTGCTATAAAACCAGACTGTATATCTCCTAAAATACTTCCAGATCCTCTAAGTTGTAGATCCTTCATTGCTAAAGAGTATCCAGTAGCAGTCTGACCAATTGACTTAATTGCATCAAGCCTTAATTCTGCATCTATCCCTAAGTTGCTTGAATGAAAGAAATAGGCAAAACTTTGATCTCCTCTTCTTCCAACCCTTCCTTTAAGTTGATAGAGTTGAGACATACCTAGCAACTCCGACCTAAGAGTTATGAGAGTATTAACTTTTGGCAGATCAATTCCAGCTTCCACAATTGTTGTAGCATACAATACATCTACTTTACGATCCCAAACATCTTGCATTGTATTTTCAATTTGTTCTGAAGACAATTGGCCGTGTAGAATTTTATGATTTAAGTTAGTAAATTGTTTTGAGACAATCTTCATCCACTCTTCAAGCTCACTGATTCTATTAAGTACAAAGAAGACCTGGCCTCCTCTTGAAATTTCTCTCTGAATAGCTAGGGCAATAGCTGACTCATCAACACTGCCAACATGAGTTAAAGTTTCTAGTCTATTTTCTGGGGGTGTTTCAATTCTTGATGTTTCTCTAATTCCCATAAGAGACTGTTCAAGTGTTCTTGGAATTGGAGTCGCAGTTAAGGTTAACTTATGAACTTGAGAAGCTAGGTTCTGTAGTCTATCTTTTGCTTCTACCCCAAACCTGTGTTCTTCATCAATTACAATTAATTTCAGGTTATTAAATGTAACATCGTCACTTAATAGTCTATGTGTTCCGATAACAATGTCCACAGTTCCATCGTTGACGCCTTTAATAATTTCTTTTAAGTCCTTCTTTTTTACAAATCTGCTTAAGTGTTTAATATTTAATGGATAATTTTCTAATCTATTAACAAAAGTTTCAATATGCTGCTGAACAAGAATTGTGGTAGGTGCAAGAACTGCAACTTGTCCTCCTGAAAAAGCTACTTTTACCGCAGCTCTAAGTGCAACTTCCGTTTTTCCATATCCAACATCTCCAAAAATTAATCTATCCATTGGAGTGTTTTTACCTAAGTCTTCTTTTACTTCATTTATTGCAGTTAACTGATCTGGAGTTTCAACATATTCAAAATCACTTTCTATTTCTGTCTGCCATGGAGTGTCCTCATCAATAATTAGGCTATTGTTTTCAATTTTTCTCAATTTGTAAAGATTTAATACTCTATCAGCTATAACCTTTGCGTTTTGCTTTGCTTTTTCTTTTGCTCTCTCCCACTCTCCGCCACCTAATCTAGATAATCTTGGATTTTCACCACCTACGTAAACTTCGAGTTCATTAATCTGATCAGACGGTACGTAAAGCCTGTCCGTTCCACCAAACTTGATCGAAAGGTAATCTTTATCCACATCTTTAATTTTCTTAACTTCAGTTCCCTCATACAGCCCTATGCCGTGAAACTTGTGGACAACATAAGTATTTGGGACAAGAATTGATTCCTCATTCAATTTCCTATGTTTTACTTTCTTATTCTTTTGTTTTCTATTAGTAAATAATGATTCATCAATAACTGCAATATTCATCTCTGGAAACATTGCTGAGTATGAAAACGGATGCTCAACAATTTCT
>Ga0181395_1001297_pt1 | contig 10297 bp, 9 predicted proteins | sample 18SPOviralmetaG_FD_130124 | JGI IMG/M metagenome (GOLD analysis project Ga0181395, IMG submission 130124) | Marine viral communities from the oligotrophic San Pedro Time Series (SPOT) site, San Pedro Channel, CA, USA - 18 SPOT_SRF_2010-12-16 | ecosystem: Environmental > Aquatic > Marine > Strait...
AGAACCAACTCTCAGTTCAGCAGTAGTTTCCACAAAGATGTCAAGTCTTTGACTATCATGACCTTCAACTTCTAAAGCCATCTGAGCGGAGACTGCACGGGTATCAAGACCAGACGCTAAACGTGTCATATCAGAACCCTCTAAATTAAATCTCATACACTGCACATAATAACTATCTGTGTATTGGGCTAATGACATCTCTTTGTCTGGTCTATAAACATCAGCCGATGCTTTTGTAATTTCATAGAATTCATTGCGGTTCATTCTATAAGCGGGTAATGAAGCGCCATTAACTTGTAATTGATATGAGGCTGGGACAGTGGCGTCAAGTAATTTATCTTTAAAGCGGAAGTACTGGCTAATATATTTTTCTTTATTAGTGTCTAGCACGCCGCCAACATCAAATTGTGGTAAGCCCATATCTTTTACAAACACAATCGGCGAATTATCTGCGCAAACCATAGTGTCTTGAACTGTAAGAGTATTAGTGGCACTACCACCAGCAGAATCAAGAGCAGTAATTCGTGTAGTTACAACACCACCTGTTGCTTGCGGGATTTGGATAAGGTCGCCAACTGCTATAGTTCCGCCTGTAAATGTATCAATAGCAATAGATTTTCCATTAATATTAGAGCCATTATTTACTAATGCAGATTTAAGCGATTCAGTAACAAGACCACCACGTTGTTTGTAACCTTTTACTGAATGGACGCCATTTGGTGTGGTCGCATAAGTAGTATCACGAAAAGCAAACCATACTCTGTCTAATGATGCCGAATTAGCGGAGAAGCGAGTAGCACCACCTGCATTTGTAGTGCTAGAATAGGTGTAATAATTCTTAAATGGGAGCGATAAATACCCGACTGACGCAATACGGCTCTCAACAAGTTGGTCTAAAACCGATGTGGCTAAACCTAAAACCTCCACTTGTAAAGACATATTTGTTAATTTGAATGTAGCCGCTGTGCCACTCTTTTTATCAATTGTTCCAGTAGCTCCCGTCCCGTCACCAACAGCCATAAAGACGCCTTCGCAAGCGGGGCAGACAGCATCTTCAGCAAGTGTTATTTCCAGGGTTATTTGGGGTAAAAGCCCCGTATCAATAATGCTTGGTTCTATACTACCCATCAAACCTTCAAAGTAGTCAATGCAGAACATATCATCTTTTCCAGCATAGGCTTCATTGGCAAGTGCCACTAAAGTTGAGCTATCGTGATAAGATGTAGCACGGACAATTTCTGGATGACCATGAACTGCGGGGCATTTATCTCCCATAATGGCATCTTTCGCATGTCTAAGAACATTATAGTGATTAAAGTTATTTTGGACTAAAACACCACCCATATAAATAGCGACACGCTCAATGAGACTATCTATTTTATTTGGGAGACGGCCACCAGCAGATGAACCCTCGGTTGCTGCATTGAAAAAAAAACGGATATTTCTGAAGTTTAATAAGGTATTACTTGGTAGCTCAAATCGGATAATTTTATTGGATGTAGCCTCCGTAGCACCTTGTGGACTTATCTTGAAATGACTTGAGGAGACTCCTGCGAGCCTCTGCATGAAAAAACTTACGTTTGCGGGAAGGACACCAGCCATATTTATATAGTTATAAAAGATAAAAAAATTAAATAAAATCTTTTATCTTTTTTTAAAAGAGAGAATATTACATTTTTTTATTATTTTTCTTTTTACCATTTTTTTGTTTTGCTAAAATAGCCGCTTGTAATTGCTTTGGTAGTTTCTTTTTTTGTTGTTCTGTTAATCCTTTTTTAGGCTTGTTATTCATTCCTCCGTAATGTTGAGGCATCTTTTATACTAAATATAAAGATTTTTTATAAAGGATTGAAAAAAAATCCTTTAAATCCTAAAATAGCGTTTGCGGTTCGGCAAGGTCGTTAGACCGACTGAATAACCGCCTTAATATCTTGGAGCGCCATAATCTTGTTTTTGATATGGCGCTTGTGCCAGCCGAGCTGGGAGTGGTTTGGGCGGGTCGGGAGCTTCTAGTAATTTTGGATTACGTACTTTTAATATTTCAATTTTAATAACAGCTGTAAAAAATAAATTGCCTAAAGTACTCTGTACTGAGCTTTCAAATTCTCCAGTTGAGCTATTCTCTAAACCAGCCGCTGTCCCTCGTCTATCATTAATTAATCTTCCTAAAGGTCTTGAATTTTTATCTGTTAAAAATAACCGTAAAGTGCTTAATCTGCGTTGCTGTAAATTGACAAAAAATTCATTTGTATTTGTAGTAAATTTAATTAGTTCATCTTGCTTTGGTATTTTTGCTAATATATCACTATTAAGAACATCCCGCTGGAATCCACTAGAACCAGCAACTGGTCTACTTAATGCCGACATCTCTAAACCATTATTGACCTGTCCGCATCGTAAATATATATTTGGGTCTGTTTGTCTTTGCATTGGGAAAAAACCTTCAATCTTTATAGTTTCACTTTTTACATCTAGTTTAAAACTCTGATGTGTTGTATTGGTATTATTAGGGTCATTATCTAATCGTAAAGCACCTAAAAGAGCATAAAAATCACCATCGTTTTCATTAGCAGTAATTTGGATGCTATCAATAAGATGCTCTCCAGCAAAAGTAAAGAGTGCGCTAAATAATCTATTACTAGTTTCTGACATATCTGCTTCATCTGACCTTTGATTTGTTACTAATGCTGGAGTAACTACTACGGGTGTAGTTGTAATATCAGTATTACCACTAAATGCAGTAGCAGCCGCAACTAATTGAGTTTGTAATGCAGAAGCAAATTCAGTGGCTAGGTCTGATAAATTTTTATAATTTTTATGTGATAAAACAACTTCTCTTAATGTGTATGCTGTTCCATCGGCTTTTAAGGCTGAAAATCTAAATTTAGAATTATTTATATTAACATTCATTACATTATTAAACATCGTAAAATCTGTGAGAGAAAGTCTAATAATTTCACCATCATAAGCCTCGATTGAATTCCCCTCCAAATGTATGTCAAAAGCATCGCCTTTGTTATTTCCATGTGCTAATAGATTTGTCTTTTCACTATCTACAAAAAGATTAAAAGAATTTACCATTTGCTCGCCCTCAAATCTTGCCGTTTGTAAAGACATATTATATAATATAAAATATATTATTTTATATAATTATTCTAAAACACTATTTTTTTGGAGAACCGCTCCAAACTCGGTAGTTTGTTCGGTAGTTTGTTTCTCTCGTTGTTCTTGCTCCTTTTTTAACCGCTTGACATCCTCTAATCCTAAAAATCTACTTGGTTCTGTTTCTGTTTTCTCCATAATTTTTTTTAATTCATCCTCTGGTGTATTCACGCACATATCATATATCCATGATGCATACATATCTGGGACTTCTGGCCATAGTTCTTTCATTGTTTTTAGTGCTAATCGTTTTTTAGCATTATCGTCATCATTATAGTTAAAAGGATTATCGGCTTCTTTGCGACTTAATCCAGTACCAGTTATATCAATCGCCTTCATATATATAATATTAATATAATATTTCTAAATATATACTTTAAAACAAAACGGCGGGTTTGGAGCGCCCTCTCCAAATTTATTCTTCATTTCTATTAAAAGAATCTAATATTAAATTTTTTAAGTTACTTCTATCTGGTAAAGCATCGTCAACCCGAGCAGATCGTTCTGCTTTTAATAATTCTTCCATATCATCTGGACTATCCGCATATCTTGCTCTTAATATTGATAATGCTTCATTATGTTTTATTTTTGCTCCACGTAAGGGCGGTGGAAAATTCTGCTGAACTATACGAGTAATACTTGCCTCATCACCTAAATTCATTAAAAGTTTTTTGGTTTGTGGCTGTAAATATACTGATTCTCTCTCAAATATTCTATTAAAATCATTTATATTTTGACTTTGACTTAATTTTCCTAAACCTAGAGTAGCTGATGTTGTCATAGAATTACTTATTGTAATAGGTTTATTTATAGGATTATTAGGTTCAATAACACGCATAATAAATCCATCTTGTTTTTGATTAACATATCCAGATCTAATATCACTTGGAATATTTTCTGAACCTATCTTTTGTCTATAATTTAAAATACCCTCAAAGCCAGCCTCTATACTATTTTTTGGTGTAGCTATACTAGCAAAGTTTTTAATATCATTAATAGGATATCTGGCAAAATCAGTCGCATGTTTTACTTTTTTACTAGATTTATTCATTTTAGGAACACTCAAAGATGGAGCAAACATGGCTTGTTGCATACCTAAATCAAGTGGATAATATTCTGGATAACGAGCTTTTATGCTAGCATCTGATAAAGCACCCAATCTAACCATTTATATAGTATATTAGATTATTTCTCTCTAGTTTTTAAAAATAATTTTAAAAAAATTTTAAATTAATATAAATTCATCTAGTCTTTTTCTAAACATACTTGGGTGATTATCTTTCTTATGTAAATCAATATACAAAAATTCATAATTTTTTCCGTCACCAATTGCTTCATTATATACTTTATTAAATAATTCTTCACTAATCTCTCCACCTACTGAATCTGCAACATCTTTTAATTCTTGATTATCTTTCGTTTTAAAAAGCAAGAGAGAAGTGCATTGATTTCTAATAACTTTATTTAATCCACCAGTTTGACATTTAAAACTTTGTATCATAAAAAATAGACTTACACCAATTGCACCGCCTTTATTAAGTTGACCTAAATGGCGACTATATGTTGCTAATCCATTTAACTTGCGTGGTTTTGAATAAATGCCCGAACCAAGCATATCATCAAAAATTACTCCTATACGGGGTTTTCTTCCATTAAATCTATGCTCGGGCTTTGTGAATTCTTGGTTCTCTGGACTAAAAAATAATGCTAATGCTTCTTCGTCCATGTAATTACCCGTTTTTATGTTTTTCATTAATTTATTATATCTCTCTAATTCTGCTTCATAACGCTCTAAATCCTCTGCTTCATCTTTAACTATTTTTTTAATATCATCTATGACATTAGGATTATCTATGTCATCAAAAACTACTTCCACATTTATTCTATCCATAAGTTCTTTATTACTTTGCATAGTTGGACTCACTGCAATTACATAATCAAATCCCATTTTTTCAATAAGATTAATAATTCCTGTGGATTTCCCCGAAGCCCGTTTTCCAATAGCAATACAGACTTGGTGCATTTTAGGCATCATAGTTGCCGTTTCATATAAACCACTTTCAGATTTAGGTGGTATTATTTCCATGCCTTTTACTTTTTGTGTCTTCATGTATTATTATAATAAAGGATAAAAAAAATCCTTTAAAACCTAAAAAAAAGCGTGGGCGGTTCGCCAACCGCAAATAAAAAAATATATTATAATAATATAAAATGAGTGGTTCAACATTAGTTGCTTGCCCTATAGAATGTATTGACAGAGCCTTAATTTGTGAGTCTCCACCAGACTGGTTAGAAAAGCACAATGGATTTGTACTAACATTAGTTGCAAGTTTATCAGCTTGCTTTGGTGTTATATTTAGTTATTTCCTTAAATCAAGATGCTCAAAAATTAGATGCTGTGGTTTAGAATGTATTAGAACACCAATAGAATTAACACCCGATCAAGTAGAAGTAATACCTAATTAACCTCAATAAATGTTAAAGTTCTGTTAAATTCTTTTTTAGTGCTAATAGTATAATCATTATTATATTCAAAATTTATTTTTTCACCACCGCAACATAAATCAAATGTTTCTTCATTTTCATTAAATAATGATTTATATATTTCAATAAAATCTCTTGCTTCTATTTTTGCTTTATGTTTTATTGAATTATTACTAATACCTTTCATTCTTATGTGATAATCATTAATTAAATTACCACCTAGATCATAACCTTCTAATTTATCAATATAACATTTTTTACCTAAAAATATGCTTTCAATAGCGCAAATATTTTTTTTGATAATATCACTATCAAAATCACTATGGAATTGTCCCATAGATTTACCAATTAATTCTCTATTATAAATTTCTTGATATTTTTTAGCAAGAATATCTATATCGCATTCTTTAATATGCATTGAATCTGTATCTTGATAATAAATTTCTAATCCTTGATCATGTGCTAAACACATTACTTCATTCATAATTCTTTTAGACATAGCCAATACTTCTACACCACAATGAGCGTTATTAAAATGGTCTTCTATGCCTTTTTCCATTTTTACAAGATATTTTTTAAATGAATCTTCACTATGTAATTCAAGATAAGATTTTATATAATTATAATTTTTATCAACAAATTTATCAATAGTATTTTCATTTTTAAATTCTATTGTTTCGGGATGTGATTTTTGTAATGTTTTACCATAAGCAGAATTCATAATTAATTTCCAAACTTCTTGTAATGGGTTGCCTTCTTTTTTCATTTTTAATCTTTCATTAAATACAAAATCAATAACATTTCGTAAATTATAATTTCTTCCTTCATCATAATAATATCCATCAATAATATCAAATTCTATTTTATGAAATTTAATTAAATCTTCCAAATCAAATTTACATACATATAAATTATTAGGTGGATTATTTGTAAATATTCTAACACCATCATCATTAATATAACTCATAAGTGGAAATGGATATTTTTTATTAACTTTATTTACTTTTATTTGTACAAAATAACCATCACAATTTTTCAAAAAATCATAATTTAGTTCTTTTAATACTTTTGGATTTCCTTTTAAATAACCACCAAGTCTATACATAGCAGACGGATATAAACTTACAGCATCAAAATCTTGTAATCTATCTTTAATATGAATTTTTTTATTATTAGCACACATAGTTCTTCCACCAACCATAGTTTTCATAATATAATCTCTTGGAATAGAACTAACTTCATTTACTTTTTCAAATACATTATTATTTAACATATAATTATGTGCTAATTGTGCGGAACTCATAAAATTAACAATATTTATATTACAACTTTCTAGTAATAATTCACCAAATTTTTCATAACCTAACTTCAATACTTCAACATCTTTTTCACAATAAATTTGTGAATATTTAATAATATCTATCGTCAAGCCCGACGATAGAGGGCTAGGGGTTAAAGGGGAATCTCCCCTTATGCAATCCCATTTTTTAGCATTTGCAATAAATTTATCAAAATAATCAGTATAATCTTTTGCATTTGGTATTCTTTCAATATTATCACATCTTACTTGTATATCACAAGCATCTTTACAAATATTAAATGGTAAATATCTTTTTACAACATTTTCTCGTGTGTATAAATTATATGGTAATATTTCTTTTTCTTGTATTAAATTAAAACATTTACCAAATTTTTTTAAGGGCATAGTAATAACTGAATAACTATCTTTTAAAATCACATCAATACTTTTGCCTTTTGAATAATAAAATTTACCTTTACCTTCTAATAAATTATGTCCTCTTTCACATAATGATTCCATATTTAAATATTCTTGTAAAAATCTAAAATCATAACCCGCATTATGTGCTATTAATATTAATTTTTTTTGTTTATTAATTGCATTAAAATCCCATTTTTCTTCTATTTTATTCCAAGTTTTAGTCCATTGTGTTTTTTCAGCAAATTTTTCATATAAATTTCTTAATAAATATAATCCACATTTTTCTCCAATAAAAGTTTTTGTTTCACTACTTGCGACCATATATGGTTTATGTATTTCTTCATTTGTTATTGTTTCAAAATCAAAATATATAATTATAGAATCTTCGGTTTTATCTTTTACTTCTTTTATTTCATTTGGTCTAACACTATGTTTACAATAATTTAAATCTAATATTTCGTTTGCTTCTTTATAATATTGAGTAGAAATAATATCTTCATAAGGTATAGGTTTTATCAAATCGCTTTCTATTAAGTATTTAATTGCTTCAAAAGAATTAGTATATCTTGAACTATCTTTTTTATATAAATTATCTCGTTTTTTATAAATTTGATTCCAATTTTCTATATCTTTTATAGATTCATAATTTTCAATAGAATACATGGTATATGGTATTTGTTTAACAAAGAAATAATGTTTATCAATTAATCCTAATACAATTTCAGAATCTTTTTTATTACCATAATTTTTTGTAGTATGATGATTTAAATGTTTTATTCGTATATAAATTTTGAATTTTTCACATATTTTACTTATTTTATTTGTAGGTATATATAAACCAATACACATACTTTTTAAAGTATATAATTCTTCACCAGTCAACATATTACTTTGTCTTAATGCATAAACAAAACAATTTTCATCATAATTGGCTTCATCATTATTTTTAAATATTTGAAAATCAGTTAAATCAATTTCACTTTTATTATAATAAGGAAAGAATGCACCTTCATTATGGTCTTTACCTAACCATTTAGGTCTAAATAAATTAATAGTATCTAAATTTTTAACTTCTTGTATTAACTCGGCATCACTACCTTTTGTTTCTGTTTCGCTTACCCAAAAACTATCTACATCATCAATTAATTTTTTTATTTTATCACTTCGTAATGTATAATTTTCTTTTCCTGCATTTAATATTATTTTTTGTTTTACATCTAAATTTTGTAATATTTTTTTTAACTTATTTGGTGTTAAATTTTTTATAGTTATATCTTTTCCCGATCTATTAAATTCTCTAACTGCATTTTGACCAGATGCTTTATCTATTGTATCTTTTAAATTTGTTTTAGTAATATTTTTAGCATCAAAGCCTTTTAAATTTTCTATATTATCATTAAATCTTTTTACTGCGTCAATTTTCCTAAAATTAGTAATTTTTACTAATAATGATTCATAAGTTCTAACATTAAATTTTGGTTTTAATGATTTTAATAAATCTAATCCTTTCTTTTTTTCTTTTTCTATTTTTGACAATTTTGGCATATTATATATATCTGACATATTTTATTTTTCTATATAATAAAATCAATTTTTATTTTTAAGTTATTTCTTGAATATATTATTTATTCTTAATAAAAAAAAATAATATATTTTTAATCAATTTTTAAATATTTGAATATGTCCCCATCGTTGATAAAAACTATTTTCTTTATTGCGTTCTGTTTTATCTGCTCTAAAACCAGTCATTATACGTTTCACCATATCGTTATTATTTATGCCTAATTCTTTCATTTCTTTTACTGATGTATATTGACGCTCTTCAATTTTATTAGTTTCTTTATTATAAAAAATAACCTTCCACCGCATATTCTTATTAGGTGCGCCTTTTGGTCGCCCTCTATTTTCTATATATTCTACCATTTTCTATATTATATATATTTATTTTTTTATATCAATTTTTTTTTATTTTTTCTTTTTTTCTAATTTTTTTTTCTTTTCAACTGACATTATAGCTTCTCTAATATTATTTATTTTTTCATCAAAAGTATTAATTTTTTTAGAAGCTTGTTTTTTCTCTGCATCAGTAGAACCTTTGCCCGCGGCTAAATCACTTACTGCTTTTTTATTCTTTATTGCTATATCTAACATTTTTTTTAACTTTGAAATTGAATTTTTTGAGAGATTTTCTATTTTTTCTTGATTTTCATCTTTTTTAGCTTGTGGTGGTTTAAATGTTAATCTTTTAGGTTCTTCTTTTTTCTTAGTTTCTTTTTTCTTAGGTTCTTTTTTTGGAGCAGATTTACCTTCTTTTACAAATCTCTCTAAGGCCGATTTTTTTAATTTAGAATATCCTTTTAAACCTTTCTTTTTTGCTTCTATTTGTAATTCGCAAATAGTCGGCATTATATATTTATTAAATAATAAAAATAAAAAATTGAGAGATTTATTTATTTTTTATATTTATTCCAAATATCTTTATCTACTTCTCTAGCTTTATTACCCATTATAACAGATGCTAATCTTGCTCTGGCCCATTGAGTTGCGGATACATTTGGTCTTGAACCACTTGAATAATATGCTCCTCTTCCTTTTGATAAAATCTTATCAATACCAGTTTGGCTAATTATATTTTTTGATATAAAATCATCATCAGTAATTTTTTTATTATATTTTTTTTCAAATGCTACAACATGGCTACTACGTTTTGTTTTATAATCTACTTTTGGTCTATCTGTTCCTTCTTTTATTGATTTTATTTGCTTTTTTTTATCAGATTCAGAGAGAGATTTTGGCACATATTTTTTATTAGAACGGAGATCGCCGTTCAGGCGATTATTATTGTCGTCCTTCGTCCGACTTGACGAATTCATTATATAATTAAAGGATAAAAAAAATCCTTTAAAACCTAAAAAAGCGTTTGCGATTCGC
>Ga0181395_1001299_pt1 | contig 10285 bp, 11 predicted proteins | sample 18SPOviralmetaG_FD_130124 | JGI IMG/M metagenome (GOLD analysis project Ga0181395, IMG submission 130124) | Marine viral communities from the oligotrophic San Pedro Time Series (SPOT) site, San Pedro Channel, CA, USA - 18 SPOT_SRF_2010-12-16 | ecosystem: Environmental > Aquatic > Marine > Strait...
CCCACCTTACGACAGAATAAATAACAAAAAGTTTTTCTCCATAAAAAACGTTATCTTTGTAAAAGAAATGTTTTCCCTCTTCAATAAGGTTCTTTATGAAGTTTTTTGCTTCCATTGTATATCATTTCTGTCCTATAAAGTCAAGTAAAATTACTCTTCTTTAGTAAGTAGAATGTTGCGAATGATTTCTTTAACTTGTTCGTGAAGTTCTTCTTCTTTGGTAAGTTTAGGACCATCTGTATAGCGGTCGCCCTTTTTCATGTTAGCGAGTTTCTCAATTCTATCCTTCTTTTCGTCGTCGGACAAATCATCTCTACCCTTGATGTCTTTGGCAACCATCTTGCGCCAAACTTCAAAAGGAACCTTGCTACGCTTTGTGCCCAACTCGTCGGCAGTGGGGTCACGTAGTTTGCCCCCCTTCCCCAACACACTAGGTTCTTGAACTTTTGCCTGACCTTGCTTATAACCAGCAGTCTTTTTGGAGCGGATTGCTTTTTGGAACATCTGTCTTGCGCCACCGAGTTCAGCGATTTTTGCGGATGCGGCGTAGATAGCAGGGTCTTGCATAAGTTCGGGGTCATGGGCAGCGACAACAAAGTCAGTAAGGTTGTTGCCCAACTTATCTCCAGACTTGTCTAAGAGACTCATCATTCCCTTGTAAAGAATTTCACCATTCTCATTTCTAGGGACACGAGTTGAAGCATCGAGAAAGTCCTTAGTGTCTTGGATTGCCTGAGCAAGGACTTGCTTGGCATACTCTGCTGTATAAGGTTTGCCGTCCTTTGTCTTCATCTTGTTTGCCAACTCTTCTGGAACGAGAAGTGAGTCGTCACGCAAGTCATAAATGTTAGAATAAATATCACCACCAAGAATCTTGATATCACGATATCCGTCAAAAAGTTGGAAATATCCTCTGTCCTTTTGAACCTCGTCTTGATATTGCTTTGAGATATCTGCTGTTGGAGCGCCAACAGTTCTTGCTCTATCCTTATCTCGCTGAATAGAAACTTCTGGTGGAACATTGATTTGGAGAACAGCGACGTCATAACCTGCTTCGTGAAGTTCTTCCGCTCTAACGCCCATCTTCATTACATCTTCGCCAGTTGTATCAAAAATAATAGGAGAAGCAGTGTTTAACCAGTTTGCTGTTTTTTGTCGTGACCCGTTTTGAAGTTTTTCACGAAATGCTTGCTGTTGTTTCCAGTTATCCAAGTCAGTTTTATCTGCAAACTTCAAACCAACGCCAAAGTTACCGAATTGTGCTTCAATATCTTCATCTGGGTTGGAAGTTATGAACTCTTCTGGAATACCTAACTTGCCCGAGATAAACGTCTTGCCAGAACCAGCAGGTCCAAAGATAAAGATTGCCTTAAAAGGGTTAGGGTTGCTGCGAAGAGCGATTTCCTCAAGTGGTTGAGGTTCTTCGAGGAGCATTGTCTTCTTCTGCTCCTCAACTGCCTCTTTAATAAGGTTTTTTAAGTTTTTTAGGTTCAATTTCATTTATATTTTACTCCATTTATGAAAACAATAAAAAAGCAGGACATTTTCGTGCCCTGCTTCTTTTCTCTCACACCAAACCAAAAGGTTTATTTAAATTATTTTAGAGAACGAAGTCGAGCAACGACTGCTTTAGTGATTTCATCAAGAGTGTCGTCAGTTGTAGTATTCTCTTCAACCTCTTCCTCATCTTCTTCCATCTTATAACCTTCGTCTACCTCTTCCTCTTCTTCGTTAGTTGAACAGTGTGCTTCTTCCAAAGCAGCGTCTTCGTCGATAACTGCCTGAACTGCCTGAGCAATTCTTTCAGCAAGAGTAGGTTCTGTTGTTTCCATCATCTCCTCTTCTGCTGGTTCTTCGCCCATTTCCATCTCTGGTTCTTCGGCGGGCGCTTCAGCGTCCATCTCAGGTGCCTCTTCTTCCGAATCAACACGCTCGGCAGGAACACCAGTCTCTGCTTCGATGGCAGCGAGGACGGCGTCTACAAGTGACTCAATTTTATCTTGAGATACTTCTTCTTCACCAGCAGGTTCTTCCATTGCTGGTTCTGCATCCATCTCCATCTCTTCTTCTTCAACAACAACTTCTTCGTTGGTTGCCTCGGTTTCTTCAGTGGTAGTTTCTTCTGCCTCTTCAGACTGAATTTCTACCTTTTCGGAAAGACGGTTAAGAGCAGGAATACCAGCAATAGTCGCCATTCTATTAATTTGTGCTTCGGTGAGCAGTTTCTTTTTCATTTTCTTTCTCCTTCTTGTTGGGAATGATAAAAATTTTAGGGCGTAAATAGCCAATCACATTATAAATAGTTAGTTTTACGGAAACAGGTCGTCGTTTTTGAGTTTTTTACGAACCTTTTCTGTTGCCTTTTTCGCTATTTGGTCAATCCTGACGTGACTTAGGTTCAGTCTCAATCCAATATCTCGCAAAGTCATAGGTCTGCCGCCGTTGTTATCAATGGCAATCAGGGTACAATTAAGGTCCTCTTCACGGTCCATCCAGAAGCGGCAGTCTTTGTTTTCCGTAGGACAAGATACACTCAAGTTTTTACAAATATCGCTACACTCTCTCATAAGTCTGGATGTTCCCTTGCTATTAAATCGAAGATATCATCTATCTCTTCGTTGTCTAAGTTAAATTGCTTTTCTATATCTTCTTGCTTTTGCTGTGCCTTCTCTTCTATCTCTTGCACTCGTTTAGAACGCTTTCTTGACTTTTTATTGGAGTTATCATCTATCATACGAACAATATCTTTTGATATTTGATTTTCCTCCAACATACAAGTTACAAGATAGCGAAAAAGTTTAGATTGCGTTAATCCGTACCTATCAAGCATGATTTTTAGTTCTTTATGGCGTTCGTCGGTATCAAAAAATACTATCTTCTTCTTATTTTCTCCATACTTACCCTCCATTAAGAGTATCTCCCAAATATATGAGCATTAGACTCTTTTTGTGAAGAGGCAGACTGTACAATAAACTTTGCCTTCTGCCTTAACTCCTCTAGGGAGGTTACTCCCGAGTAAGAACATCCTGAACGGATACCTTGTTCGAGTTCATAGATGATTTCGGCAACTGGACCTCTGCAAGGCACCGATGTTGAGACACCTTCTAGTGAAGAAAACTTGCCTCTCCAATCTTTCTGCGCTTCTTTAGATGCCATACCCCGAAAATTTTTACGCAAATTTCCATTCTCGTCTTCAAAGGTGCTTCCTGGCGTTTCGTCCGTTCCTGACAGAAGTGAACCCAACATAACCATGTCTGCTCCTGCTGCGAGTGCCTTCACTGCATCCCCTGAGTTGCGAATGCCTCCGTCTGCGATAATCATGACTGTTCCTGCATACTGAGATTCCGCACAGTCAAGAATAGTTTGAAGTCCTGGTACTCCGTGTCCTGTCTGAATACGAGTAGTGCAAATAGAACCTCCTCCAACATTACAGCGAACAGAGTCTGCTCCCCAGTTGGCAAGCGCCTCGTAACCTTCCTTAGTTGCAACGTTCCCCGCCATAACGTGGAGATAATCAGGTGCCCAAGATTTAATATTATCTATCGCCTCTTTCATCATCTTGTGATGTCCATGAGCAACATCTATACAAATAACTGATGCACCCTTGGCAACAAGTTCCTGAGTTCGCTCCAAATAGTCGCCTGTGACGCCCACTGCTGCTCCGACGAGAAACCCTCCCTTTTTCATCGCCGATTCGACCAACTGTGCCTGCTTCTCAATAGTGTTATAACGATGGATGATTCCAAGACCACCCATCCTAAACATCATTGCCGCCATGTTTGCACCCGTGATTGTATCCATTGGACTTGAAACAATAGGTATAGAAAGATTAAAACCTGGTTCGAAGGGTACAGACAAGTCTACCTGTGTTCTTGTTTGAATAGAACTGTACTGAGGAACAAGCAGGACATCATCATATGCTAGTGCGGGTGTCTTGTTTACAACCTTACTCATTTTTCCCTCCTTCAGAGATGCCTTTCCGAACGTAGTCGTTAACTTCTGGATAGTCTTGTTTATTTGGAGCAACCTTTCTTCTCCTCTGGACTGGGTCTTCGTTCTTTATCAAATGCTTTTCCAACTCTGTCTGTTTTTTATAAACATATTCTTTTGTTGCAGCAAGTCCATTATCCCAACAATCAGGACAAAAAAGACTTACCCTCTTTTGCTCTCTTCTCTCGACGATAATCCAGGTATCGTGATGTTCCTTGCTCTTCTTATCGAAGTCCTTAAAGCACACAACACAGCAATCAGGCATTCTATCAAAAGACATGACTTTTTCTTTTAATTCTTTTTCTGCCTTTTTCTTTTTTGCCTTTTGTACCTTTCTCTTAAGACTCATCTGTCGAACCTAAAGCACCTGTGCCTCTGCCTGAGATTGTAATTGGGTGCCAATTGTACAAATCTCCTGTTCCGCTTTCCAATGCTCGGAAATGCACAACTGGCGTCATAACTGCTTGGGCAATCTTGTCGTGGCGTGAGACAAACTGTTCTTCATTACCTACGTTGTGCAGGTTCACAAAAATCTCTCCATCGTAACCAGAGTCGACGACGCAAGCGCCGACGAGCAAGTTTCTCTTTGCAGCAACGGAGGAACGATTTTTAATCTCAAGCATGTATCCATGCGGGACTCCGACTCGGATTCCAGTTTGAAAAAGTTTGCTTTCGCCTGGTTTGATTCGAACTGCTGCCTCTATGCTCTCTGGATTGAAAAACAAGTCCAAACCTGCATCAGAAGGGTTTGCTCTCGTTGGTGGTTTCGCATCTGGTCGAACTCTTGTGTACTCAATAATCATGATATCTCCTTTTGTTTAACTTTCACCACTATAACATAGTGTTTTTCTGTTTTCAAGTGTTTTATGCTAATAATTTAAAATTATGTCGAATAGAGCGAGTCGAGAATCCCCATTGCTCGCTGTAATCTAATCTTGCCATATAAGGTTTGTTAATCTCAACCACATCCGTGTCCTTGACCCCCCAGCACTTAATTGTACTGAGAGTGGATGTTGAGTCAATAACCTTGACCATCCAATACTTCTTATTGTTTTTAGTCTTCCTCTCGATAACTTCACGAGGAATGAACCAGGCAACTGGGACATCTGGATAAAAATCTCCAAGAGGTGGAATATCATTATCCTCCAATTGTTCTCGGACTGAAGCAGACATGACTAAGTGAATCGGGAACATGCCAGTCAAATTAGTCTGGTGCTCAATCATTTCTTCCCTAGAGAAGTCTCCTTCTGGTTCATAAAGTTCAATATTTTCATTAAACTTCTTCTTTGTTTTTGCCCTATCAACTGCCACCGCAGACCAGAAATGTCTCGTGCCCTTAAACCTGTCATCCATCAAGGGCATGAGTGCCTCCGAGCGAACAAGGACATCGAGTGCCTTCTTGTTTAACTTGGAGTAAACAACCCTGTCGTGAAACAAGAATTCTTCAATCGTATTGAATGGTCTATAATTCAAAATCTGGTCAATAGCGGCATCACCCAAACCTTTGATAGAAGAGAAAGGTTGGATAAGCGCTCCGTCATCTCCAATTTCCCAGTTACGGGTTGACAGATTGATGTCGAGAGGTCTAATCTCGAACCCCATCTTCTTTGCAGTGTTGATTGCTCGCTCTTTTCTGGATTCTGGTTCTTTATCCAAAAATGCTGCCATCCACTCGACTGGATAGTAGTTGAGTAACCAAGCGCACTGGTAAGAAAGAATAGAATAAGACACTGCGTGAGATTTGTTGAAACCATAACCTGAGAAGAACTCAAAGGTTTCCCAAAGTTTGGTTGCCTTGTGTTCTAAAATACCCTTTTCGACACAACCAGTCACAAACTTTTGGTAAATCTTATTCTTCTCCTCGGCACCCTTGCCAGTGCCCTTTTTGGTGAGCAACTTGCGAAGCAAGTTACCTTCATCAAGAGAAACATCTTTACCTAGTTTGTGAGCGAGAAGTGCAATTTGTTCCTGAAAGATAAGGAACCCATAAGTCTCCTCTGTTACTTCCTTGATGGTCGGATGAATATATTCCACTCCATCTGGATTTTCTTTTGCTCGAACATAACTTCTGTCAACCTTAGCGGAGAGTGGTCCTGGGCGAAAGATGGAGGTGATAGCGGAAATATCAACAATGCTTCTAGGTTTAGCATTTACACAAAAGTTTTGTGCTCCTGTCTCCGTAAATTGAAACACTCCTGCCCACTTGCCCTTGTGAAAAATGTTTTCATAAACCGATTGGTCATCGAAATTGATAACGTCAGGATGTAAATTCTCCTGATAGTACTTCTTGATGTCGGCAAATGTAGGTTTCCTGACACCTTTGTGACGAACAAGGATAGAGCGAATGGCATCCTCCATCATCCTCAGAGATGCAAGTCCAAGAATATCAAACTTAATGAAACCCATTGGTTCCAAATGCCTTACGTTCTGTCCCTCACTCCAAGGTGTCTGACGGACGCCTCCAGAAGTAATAAGAGGCATTTGTTTGTGCAAGTCGTCTGCAATCACAACACCGCCTGCGTGACGAGAGGAGGAGCGTACTTGCCCATATAGTGCCTCGACGTGTGTCTTTACGTGAGGATACTCTAGCAGGAATCTTTGCAAGGTATCTGAGAACTCCATCACTTCTTCAAACGTAGGAGTATAGACACCAGCAGTCATATTATGCTTCGCCTTTGCCTTTGGAGTCGCCTCTGCCATCATCCTACCAGTTACATTATTCACTTCGTTAAAAGGAATCTTGTAGAACTTGGAAATGTCCTTGATAAGAGAGCGCAATTGTAAGGTGTTCCAGTTTGTGATAGGAACAACAGTGTTCTCACCCCATTCTTCGACCAACTTCTCTTTGAGTTCCATTGGCGAACTCACATCATAGTCGATATCTGGATAGTCCTTCGCATCGGAGCGCAAGAAACGAGAGAAGAGTAACCCATATTTAATTGGGTCAACTTGGGTAATGCCAAGAACATAGGCAACAAGTGAACCTGCTGCTGAACCTCGACCTGGACCTGTAAGTTGTTCCTGAGTCGCCTTATCTGCAATTGCTTTCATAGTCAAGAAGTATTTAGAGAACCCTCTATCCGCAATTACATTTAATTCCAATTTCAGACGCTCTATGTAGTCTTTCTTTTTTGCTAGTTTAAAGTCCCTCAGACCCTCGATAGAAGCGGCGACGAGTGCCTCGTCTGCGGTTTTCCCTGGTGGTACCACAAAATCGGGTAAACGGACTTCATTGCTCGGATAAAACGATTCAATCATTTCGTGAGCAATTTTATATGTAACTACGATACTTTCCCTTACGACGTCGTCATCATATTCGACCCCTGCTTCGGAGGAATACTTCTTGTAACTTTCCCACATCTGGTCGCCATTCTTAGGATAAAGTTCATAACCGACTTCTTCCACGTCAATAGGAAGTTCGGTGTCCATTTCTTTACCCTTGCCCAACCAACCTAATTTCTTATAAAGGATTCTATCTTTCCAAGATTCGGAAGTAGGATAATGACTGTCAGCAGTGGAGACAAGAGTTAAGTCAAACTCTTTTGCGATTTGAATGACAAACTTATTTAAGTCGTGTTGCTCTTTGATGTTGTTCCACTGTAATTCGCATAAGAACCTGTCCTTACCAAGGATAGAAGTCATTCTTCTTGCTGTCTCTCGCATAGCGTCTAGAACTGCCTCATCACCTTCTTCTCGGTTTCTCCACATATCGCCAGCGAAGACGCCGCCTAGACAAGCGGTTGATATAATAATGCCCTCAGAGTGCTGCTCTAACATCTCATAGTCGATTCTTGGGAAGCGATAAAAGTTATCACCCTGAAAAGACTTTGAGATAAGTTGAAATATGTTTTCCAAACCCTTTTGATTCTGAGCAAGAATGACGAGGTGGTGTCTGCGATTAACAATAGACTTATACGTTCTAACCTCTGTCTCAACGACTGCGCCAGAGGTGTTCGTGTCCTTAAGAGCAGACGCATTCTTCTTGTTCTGCTTTGCTACCTCCATATCTTCTTTCCATTGTTTGATGGAAGGATGAAAGTACGCTTCGACGCCGTAGATTGGTTTAAAGTCTTTGCCAGACTTTTGCATCTTCTTGGCGTGAAGAACCATTTCTGCGAGAGCATTCTGGTTGCCGTGGTCGGTTATGGCGAAGGCGTCGAGTCCATTGGTGTGCGCAGAATCCATGTGCTCGCTGACGTACCCAAGGGCATCGAATGGTGAACCTCCGACAGAATGGGCGTGAAGTCCTACAAACGGCAAATTAGATTGAAGTCTCTCTGTCATTATTTATCCTCTAAAATTTGATTACAAACGGTAGACATCTCTTCTGCGAGTTGCCTGATGTTTTCCTTATCTTCCTCGAAACCCTCATATATAATATGACCTATTGAGTTTTGAAATTCAAGGAAAAAACGAACCTGGTCATTCGTAAGACCTGATGACGCAAGTGGCAAACCTGCGCTCTCCTTAACATGATATGGTATGTTGTCATACACTGTTTCGTAGTTTAAAACATTTTTCGCCATTCTCTCTTCCTCCTCTTAAATCTCGTTATTGCTTCTGGTTTTTCTAGATTAATGTTACTTCCCATAAGTTCCCGATATCCTTGGAACTTATCTATCTCGTAGTGCTCTCCAACCTCTACTTTGTGGAATTTGTCTCCATCATAGACGTTCTCAAACACTTTGTCAAGAGAAAAGAACCTGCCTGTGAAAGATTCTGAGGCAGGTCTCTTACTTCGATTTCCTTCGTTGTCAACAAACTGATGTCCGACTTCCATACTCTTGAAGTTCTTGGTTCTCTCTTCAACCTGCTCCTTTGTCAAGGAAAACCCAAGTTGAGTTCCATTTATAACAGAGTTGCACTGGTGAGTCAAGACAGTATTCTTATTTTGTAAAAAATTATGCTTTTCACCTTCTCTGAAAAATCTTAAGTTGTCTGGATTATAAACTCCGTGAGGAAATGCAACCCAAAACTTGTCTGTCTGTATTCTATAAGAAATTCTTCTGGCAAACATATTTGCTACGTTTGCACCGTAAAGAATACTCCAAGCAAGGCAATCTCTTCGCTCTCTGTCTTTAGGATGAATCGGTAAGTAATAGATTGGAATTCTTCTATGCTCAAATGACTCTTTTTGGCGATTCTTCTTGTTCATCTGTAGAGGGTCCAGTATCCAACTTCCGACTATCTCTTTTACAAGCGGTTGGAACTCCATATCCGAGACAATCCAGACTGCATCGCAACCAACAACTGCACATTCATAAACTGCCCTCTCGATAGCATAATAATCCTTGTTTAAAGGCATTAGACAGTCGTGCCAAGGAAAAACATAGTCTGCCCTACGTTGTCCCGCAATTGGAACTATTCCTGCTATGTGCTTTTCCTTACTCGGCATACATATAATCCATTATTTTAGTCAAATAAGCGTTATCACTAATATATTCTATTTCTTGCTTCTCGTCAAGGAAAATAACATCTTTTATTGGTTCGTAAATGTTCCTGCCGAGTTCAATTATCTCTCTTTTTTGCGATTTTAGAGACATTTCTGTGCCGAAGTGCTTTGAAAGCAATTCTTCTGATTTGAAACGAGCAAATAACTCTGAAAATTCGTCTTTTGTTGCATCTTTTCTCGTTAAAGTGCTTTTTGCAACCAAATCTTTATAAGTCGTATTTCTCGCTCTTGGTTTTGTATAAAAATAAAACTTTTCTATGAACCCCTCAGTGAAATCCTTGGTTCCACTCTCCATTGGTGGACATTTTATAATCTGAAACCAGTCATAAACCTCTACCAAGTCTGAAGTTGTGCCAATAGGTTCTGAAAGTCCAGTCATTCCTTTTTCATCAAATAAAAATAACTTGTCGTAAGAAATTTCAAAGGTTTTCTTTTCAGTGAGAAGTTCTAGTTTGTTGTCTTCTAGTAACTTTGCTCTTCTTACGTTATCTGCAAATGGGATAAACCCTGCAAGGGACAAAAAGAAATAACATTGTTTCCAATTGTTTACTTTTTCATCGTGAGCGAAAGGTTTGGAGGGGATAGAATAGACGAGGGGATAACCATTCTTCAGTGCGAAAAATAGCGAGTCTAATGTTGCACCAAAGACGAGTTTCTCATAGTGCATTAATGCCCCTGTCTATTCTCTCGGTAAGCAGAGACTGTGTGAGGGAAGTGCTCTTGGGCAAAAGTCAAACAAGCATTAGCAACTTGCTGAATCTCCCATTGCGCACCATCGTGAATACGAAGCTCAATAAACTTGATTAAATTATTGAGATTGACTGTTCCGTAATACTCAGTGTA
>Ga0181395_1001303_pt1 | contig 10276 bp, 19 predicted proteins | sample 18SPOviralmetaG_FD_130124 | JGI IMG/M metagenome (GOLD analysis project Ga0181395, IMG submission 130124) | Marine viral communities from the oligotrophic San Pedro Time Series (SPOT) site, San Pedro Channel, CA, USA - 18 SPOT_SRF_2010-12-16 | ecosystem: Environmental > Aquatic > Marine > Strait...
AAAAACATTAAAGATCTGGGCGGTAGGAGGTATCGCTGAGACTGGTGCATCGGTATTCGCTTGTATTTGAAAAGTGAAACCATCCAGTATTGATCCAAGATTTGACTTCCCCATGATCGATCCACTGACAGAAGAGTCAGTTTTAATATCAGGGTGGTAAGCATATGCTTCTCTAATCATACTACGATATTGACCTACGAAATCTTGTACTCCGACTGCTTTTCCAACAGTATTTTCTTGAACGATCGGCCAAGAAGTTGTATCATCGATTGGATTTCCCTGAGTTTGATCTAATCTCTCACCGAACCAAAACAAAGACTTCTGTTTGTTAGACATATCCATCACAGGATTTCTATTAATCTTGACACTATCCACCGCTATCTCTGAGTTAGGGGGAATAGTTAGAGGATTTTTCAAATGATTAGTATATCTTTCAGGTCTTTCGATACTAATCGCATTCGTGTTATCCTTTGACTGAGAGGATGTAATCAGTAATGACATATTTATAAATGATATCAATAAAAAAATAAAATCAATCAAATTATAAATAGTATGCCGAAGAAACCCAAAAAAATGAAAAAACATTCGGCGACTGACAGTTCCGGAATTGGAATGAAACCAAACAAAACTTATACTTTTACGTCACTTAATGTAGAGAAAAATGTTCAAGATAAAAAAGTTGTAAAAGAAAAAGATGTCTTTGAATTACCTAAAAAAAAATCTGGTTATTAATTTATTATGACTGCCGACCCATATCCTGGATGGAGCCCGAACTCCCACCATCCTCCAGGCAGGGATAAAGAAAAATCATATTGGTCACGTTATCACGAATATAAATATGAATATCGTCGCGAAAGAAAAGGTAATCCTTTTGAAGAATGGTTTCGTGATGATGATCCTTTTGTCGATGAAACCGAAGGACAACCAAAATTTAAGCAAAATGCTTGGTCGATCCTAGGGATAACAGAAACAGATGATGAAAGTATTATTAGAAAAGCGTATTACCGTTTAGCAAGAGAATATCATCCAGATAAAGGTGGTGATCCTGCTGACATGGTGAGATTAAATAACGCATATGAATGGGCGATGAAATTTGTTTAATTTTCTAGATTTTTAAACAGAATACATCAAAATCCTTAAACTATCAAATACATAGCAAAACTATCAAATACATAGTTTCAGAAAATAAAAGTCTCTTCGAGGTGAGAAAAATTAACATCCTTTGAGAATAATAAAAAACGAAAACTATCAAATACATAGTTTTTGGATGCTCTCAAGTAATTACTTAAAAAATAATGTTTGTTATATTATAATGAAAGTGGATCAGAAGTGGGTTGAGGATAATTTTGATATTATCTCAAAGATTTACAATCGGTTGAATAAGTCACAAGCGTCATCGAACAGATCGGTTGATTTACAAAAGTTAAAAGAAAACGCTGATACTGTTAGATATCGTGCTTATTACGAATTAGCACGAAAACAAGAAAAAGAGAAAGTTAATAAATCTAAAACAATTGGCGATAAAGAAGAAAGATTGAGAATGGATCAGATTATGGAAGTAAATGCGTCACATACCAAAAATGCTATCAGCAATGCGGATGAAGCAATTGATTTATTAGATGATCAGTTAAGAGTAAAAGATCAACAGATTGCATCATATACAAAACAGATGGAAGCAAAAGATAAACAGATACAAAGTCTTTTAGAGATCCTCAATCAAAAGTTATCTCTATCTGTTTCTGAATAACAGTCAATCCTTTATAATTTCTCAACAGTTTTGCTTCCTTTTCAATCTTTTCTAGATACTCTTCCATACTGTAAGTCTTCCATCGATGACGATTGTGATTATATCTACCTTTAACAGATATTTCAGTTATTCTTCTCAACATCGAGGGAGTAATTAAAATATCATATACATTTACAATACTATTCCTTTCATGCTTAGGTAATTTATTTTTTTCATAATACAAAACCTGATAAATCTTTTTAATCATCTTTGTATTAGGTTTAAGTTCCCGCAATATCTTGCGATTATGCTCACAAGTGGTCGGCCATTCATCTTCAGTCAAAGGACTATCATCATCAATTCTATGAATTTTGAAAGATTTATTCATACATCTTGGCATTTAAATAATTAAATATTTTAATTATTTTATCTTAACGATCGATTTTTTCTAAAACAAACAAATCCTTGAATGTCATTATCGTGAGCATACATTTTGATACATTCACAATCATCAAATACTTTAGACCAAGAATGACCAATTGGATCCACTAATGTTTTATCTAAATCTTCAATTATGTATAGACCTCCTTCACGAAGGTGTTCCCATAGAGTTAAGAAAGTTGTAAATTGATGTTGATTGATATGAGAACCATCATCTAAAATTAAATCTTGTTCTCCAAGAATATTTATTATTTGTTTTAAATGTTCTGGTTTGCTTTGATCACATAAGATTGTCTCTATACCTTCATCTTCGAACATACAATCTTGAACTATATCTGCTCCATACACTTTACAATTTTTAAAAAAATCTCTCCACATATACAAGGATGCTCCTTTCTTATAATTCGATCCCGCATAATTACTCATCATTTCATAAAATCCAATACCTATCTCAAGCATAGATTTGGGTTTAAAATCTTTTAATAGTTCATAATATCCTATGGTGTAGTAATGATAGTTCTCAGGACATTTATCAACTTGATACTTTTCTGCTAATTCACATAAGGGTGTTTTATCATAAGTAATCTTTTGTATTACAGGAACATTTGTCTGAATCATAGATTTATTATAATCTTTCATTTGATCACTCAATATACATTTTTTCTGTTGAATAATTTTTTCATTATATTCTTGAATGCTTCCCATGATTTATCTATAATTCATAAAAGATTTTAATTTTAGATTATTTACTTACCAATATCTTTGTGAGCAGCACTGATACTCATACCCTTTCTCATTCGAACCATCATCTTCATTCGATGACTTTTAACTTCAGTTGCTGACATACCTGCTTTCTTATGTTTATCCATATGCTTTTTCAAATCTGCTTTTTGTTTATCTGAAAGACCTCCAGTTTTCTTGGAACCTTTGGTTTTAGGTTCAGGGGTGGGCTCAGGTGCTGGGGATCCGTATGATGACATTTTATAAACATAACAAACATTTTATTTTTATCTCATGAAACCTTTAATTTTTAGTTTCTTGACCTCAGTTGCCAGATCTTTATCTGCTCGACCCCATGTCCCTGGTTGCTTGGTAAGGAAGCTATACAATCGCCCATACCCCCATTGCGATGCACTCATTTTTCCTTTGAGAGACTTACCACCAACTTTTTTTCCTGTACCAACTTGTCTAACCGATTGCGGATTGCTCCGTCGAGCACCGACCCCTCGATAATATACTTTATCAAGTATTCGCTTAGGGATACCTGTAGTCTTAACAATCGCTGCTTTACTGTGCCCTTCATCTTTTGGAAAACCATACTTAGCATTATACTTCTGTTTATTTGTGAGAGGCATTTTTTTTTATATGATATCTTTTATAATAATGGCGAAACCTATTTCTGTAAAAATAACTAAATCTACTAAACCCGAGAAGAAGTTAATGGCAGTCTTCCAGATGGATAACGGAAGGACAAGAACCACGCATTTTGGAGCGAGCGGTATGTCAGATTTCCCATCTCACAAAGACGAAGCAAGAAAACAACGATACCTAGACAGACATAGGAAACGGGAACGATGGGATGCCCCAACAACCGCAGGAGCGTTGTCAAGATGGATTTTATGGAATAAACCGACTCGTGCCGCATCTATAAAAGATTACAAGAAAAGATTTAAATTAAAATAACTTAATGACCATCACCTAAAAAAGGATTTACTACTGGTGGCATAGGATCTTTCAGCCAAGGTTCAATTCCTACTTCTGGCGCCGTAGGTGAAGGAACCATACAATAAGGCATAGATCTTGTTAAGCAATACATTTCAGAACATGCTCCTAATTCTATTCCTGTTTCTCCTTCTACAAGACTACAAGTATTACATCCATCATTCCAAGTCAAACAATTAGTAGGATATTGACAAGCGGTTTCCCATAATCTTATACACTTTCCTAATATTTCACACCAAGAATATCCAGCACTAGTGATGCATCCTCCAAGATCGAAATCACTTCCAGGAGGTTTAATAGGCATTTATTATCTTATAGATTTTATTTCTTAGGTACTGGATATAATTTTTCTGTTTTAGTTCCTATAGGACCTTGGTTTTTGTAATCCATGACAGTCACATCTTTCATACCTCCTAATGTGTTTTTATATTTCTGCGAAACAAATAATCTTTTGTGAGGAAATTGTTTCAATTTAAGAAATCGTTTGCCGAGCTCGACAGTAAATCTATCTCGATCGTCCATTTTGACAAACATATCTTTTTTGTTCATATTCATTCTGGAAGACCTACTAGTCCATTTTCGAATCGCTTCTTGGGGAGATTGTTTCTCGTGAGCAAAATGTAATTCAACATCACCTTTAGATCCTTTGAGTAATAATACGGGATATTTTGAGATTACTCTTCTATATTTAGATTTACCTCCAAACTTATCATTACCATTGTCGGGTAGTTGAGCGACAGGTTCAATTTTCATATATTCATCGAAGTTCTCTAACAGAGTAATGTAATCTGGAGCATAAATAAATATTGAAAAGAATGGTGATTCATATGGTTTTTTAGTTTCTTGTGCTAATGCTTTCATATATGCGACACCATAGCAATTATCAGAAACAATAGTCCAATCTCTTCTGACTGCATCTTTTGCTACAGTATCTGGTTCATTTTTATCAGATTGTTTCCCGTAAGGAGTTTTATTTTTTTCTTTTTGTTTAATTACTTTTGGAGGTTGGTCGGGCACGACAACTCGATTTTTGATACCCTTCAACATAATTCCTTGTAATTTTATTTTGTTTTTTGGAGTATCCTCAATAGTTAATTTTTTCTTGACAACATTCTCTTTCCATATTTTTAAAAGATCTGGACGACCTATCTCCTTGAATAATTTTTTATTTTTAGGAGATTTCTCCATCAACTTTATAATTTTCCCAAAAGTAAGAACCATTTATTATCATAGATATTTTTTATTGACACGTAGTTTTTGAAGGATCTTCGAAATGATACTCATGCCCAACCCAATCCTGAATCACACTCATAGATTTGGGATATTCTAAATGAACTTTTTTCAACCAATTTTGATCTTCTCTAGCATTAGTATCAGCATCAGATCTATAAACAAATCCAAATCTTTTTCTGTTCCAGAGTTGCCATTGCCAGGGGGTTCTAAAATACATAGGTAGATCGTATGGATTATGAACTCCTGCGGGAGCTTCTTCCATTCTCATGGTGTGATTAACAGAAGGTTTCAAAATAAATATTCTGTCTTCAACAAAACACTTTTGATCGTAACCAATAATATCTGGAAGATCTGTCCTGAATGTTTTCATTTCTTCTATGTGTTCTACAACCTTGAGACAATAATCATCAGTAAAATTATCATCATCATCGAGGTGGGTGAAGTAAATACCTTTTGCCATCTTTTGCATCATGTTCCTTTTGACAGATAATGGAACTGTACGATTATCACACATAGTTATAATTTCAACTTTCTTTTCTAATTTATTATCTTTGATTTGTTTGTAAAGACCTTCAACCATAGGAGTGAATGTTGAAAGTCGTTCGAAGAGAGTAGGGATTAGAATTGACACAAGCATATATTATTATTCAGAAAATAATTAAACTAAATTATTGACATCCTCTTCTGGGTATGGGAGTATTTTATCATCTTTAGGACTATCATTATGTGACTTTGTTTTTTTTTCCTTAGGAATTAGACGTGGCGTGCCTTCATTCGAAACTTCATCTAATATTTCTTCTTCTTTTTTGAGTATTTTATCTTCTTTTTTATTTATTTTCTTTGTTTGGTCTTTCAATGATTTCATTTCATCTTGATTTGGTGGCCGACGCTCACATTGACAGATATAACAAAGATTTACTCTACAGTGACATTTTGATTGCCACACGACTAGCAATAAACTCCCTATTGCTCCTAGTATAAGGACTACAGCACCAGCAAATTGATCAGCAGACATTTTTTCAATTTGAATAACATCATCGCTTTCGCTCATTATATAATAAATTTGATATTTAAAAATAAATTACGTAAATTATATGTTATTAGACGATAATGCCATACGATGCATCTTCAGAACCAATATCAAAAAGATTTATCGAGGGACTACAACAATATGATTTAACTCTCAAAGAAATCAAAGAAAGTGGATGGAAATATGCTGGTGGAGATGAGAATGCTGGTCCTGGTCCTTTGAACTATTTTCTCCAAATGTTTGGCGCTGATCCAGAACAAGTATATGGTTGGGATATACCTGATGAATGTATTTGTGGTCATCCGATAAGAAGACATTATTTTATTACAGATAAAGATGAAGAAGGATTACTATGTATTGGATCAGAATGTATCAAAAGATTTTTACCAGAGAATGTACAGGGTAGAACCTGTGCGATGTGTATGGCTCCCCATCGAAGGACAAAGAATATGATTTGTTTCAATTGTGAAGAACAAATCAAGAATGAAAAAAAGAAATTATGTGCGGATTGTGGAGGTCCTAAGGAAAAGTGGAACTTGAAAAGGAAAAGATGTTATGAATGTTTCAAGGAAGTTAAGTGGGAGAGGCAACGTCAGTCTGGTTGGTGGTAGCATCTTCTACTCTATGAGGTGCGTTATCTTTAAAACCCATTTCAACTTCTGTTTCCATAACTGCTCTTACAACATCAACATGCGTCCCTGCTAATTTACTATCTTGAACATTTGCTTCCTTAAATTGTTCTTTGCTACAAGTATTATTATTATGACACACACATATCATAAGATGCTGGATAGGGAGATTTATTACAGCATTTTCATTCCCATCGATGACCGATGCTCCCTCACCTTTTTCTTGTTTTTTATCAAAATAATTCATAGACCTTAAATATTGTTTTGTTCCCACCATACATGCCTCATGGCACTGACGAATCGCTTGACATCTTATGGCACAGATTTTATAATCATAGTGTGGAAATAAGAAAAGCATTTCGTTCGAAGATGACAATCCTTTGTTTCCAGCACTTCTGATATTTTGAATAGAGTATTTGAGATATTGAGGAAAATAAATATCATCACTATCTAAATTAGCAAACCATTTATATGACATCATATCTTTTGCTAAATAAGTTCTTTTTTCAGCAATAGTCATCTTGTGGGGAATGTATTTATAATTCAATTTTATTTTTCCCAATCGTTTTTGTAGGAGATCGATGATTGCATCGTTTTCCAAAAGACGTACATCTTCCTCACCATCCTTGCTATCAAGAATACACCATTCAATAAGATGTTTAGGATAATCAAAATATTCCAGATTACAAATCATAAGTGGCAACCATTTATTTCTGTTGTATAGGGGAGTAAGTATGGAGATCTTCGGCCATTCTTCCTTTGCTTGAGGTTTCTTTGCTCCCTTCTTCTTTTTGGGCATTATAAATATATAAACATTTTATTTTTGATTTTTAATCAAAGGATCTTCTGGACATAATTGAGTTAGTTCTTGAATGTATTTATTCATAGTATCTGATTTTTTATTATGTTTTTTTAAGTTTCTCTCTAATATGGTTTGTCTGTCGAGGATATTACAGTAAATATCTTTATAATCACTATCGATCCCTTCATAGCACATAGTAAGATATCCTCCCATGTCTTCATCAATCTGTAACTTTTCTTCTTCAAATTGTTTTTTTTCAGTATGAATCTCATTTTGTATTCTTTTGATGCTTTGTCTGAGATTTGCTTTTTTCATAGAAAACTTACCCTTGTCTGAGCTATGATATTTCTTAACAGAAGCATCGAAACTTGCTTTTTTTTCCTCAGGTGATGTGTATGCGTTTTTCTTATTAATACATAAATCTTGATAAACATTAATCCATTCTTGTTCTCTTTTGATTAGATCTTCTTTCTGAGAACAATTGACATCTTCCAGAAGTGTGATCTGTGGTTCAATTAATTTACCTTCTTTATCATAGCCGAATAAACCTTGATAATCTTTAGTACCATTCTTGAAATCAACTCGATGAGTATTAAATCTCTGACTTAAATAAGGATAAGTTGTAGAACCAACATAACATTTTTCCGTCAGTTTTGATGTGAGAATATATATCTTTCCAAATACCATTTATTAAAGACATATATAAAAAAATGAGTATAAAAAGCGCGAAAATTAAACTACCAAAACCATCCTTTTTCGGTAGCGATTTCAGTTTCAGTCTTTTTAATAATTTCAAACTTTTCTTTATTTCTCTCCTCTTTCAATACTCTGACTTGCTCTCGAAGACTAATAATATTACAGTTCATAATTTTGATTTGGTCTTGAAGATCTTTAATTTGTCTCGAACATATATCAATAGGTCTAGGAGTTGTATTGATAGGAGGCATTATAATATCTGTTTGAAAATATTATTTTTCCTGTATTTTATTTATCCAGCGATTGATAGCAGGTTTGTGTCTTTTGACCATAGCATCAATGAACTTTCTTGAAAACTTAATTTCATATCGAGGAGATCCTCCAAGATTAAATAATTTATATTGAGATGAGTAATGAACATATTTTTCAGGATATACTTCTTGTATCCAGTTATCACATCCCCAGTTTTCGATTTGGGGAGGGAATATCCAACCAAATATTTGAATATGAGTTTTATGGATTAAAAATTGTGTCATGGGTAGTTCAGGATTACCTGAATCACCAGCGGCGATACCAATTTTATTAGATTTTTTCAAATCATTTATCATTTTACCTAACCAACATCTGTCTTTTGGCATGGCGATATCAGAGCCAAGAGCCTTCAACCATTCAAAATTATTATTGATAGCGATATCTGCTAATGAGTTCCAAATCCAAGTAGGTTTTCCTTTGAAAGATGCATCGTATTCTCTCCATTCAATTTTGAACTTGCTGAACACAGCATTCAATTTCAAACGATTCTCCACAACAGAGTAAATCGAATCGTCGTGGTCGTATCCTACGAACACGGTTAAGTCTATGTTTAAGGGAGATGCGATTTCTAAGGATTGACACAGGATTTGGTATAGGTCTGTCTCCATCACATCCGTCCAATCTCTTTTGTTGGTAGTAGCAGGGACAAGGAAAGCAACTCGGGTCATATATTTTAATCCAGATTTTATTTTCAAACTTTACCCTCATTTGAGATATCTCAGATTTAAAATATTTTATTATCATATAATGATAGACAAGTCATGGACAAAGAAGGATTTACTGGAAGTAATCAAAGTATATCAGGTTGATATCGAGGATCCCAAGGAGTTACCGAAAAAGAAATTATCAGAAGAATTATATTTTCAGTTAATCAATACAGATGAAATATTTGATTGGAATTGTATGTATCAGGATGTGAATAGGTGGAGTGACCTTGTAGATCTTTTGGAAAAACCTAAAGCGAATACAGATTTAGATTATCGTCAAAAGCAAGAGATGATCCATGATGCTAAAGTAGTATTGAATTATTGTCGTAATGGGTATTTATTGACAAACACATCTTTCAAGGATTTCGATGAATTATATTTATTAGCGTTGAAAGTATCGCATCATGGGGATATTTCAACGTGTCGTCGAGCGATAGGGGAGTTTAACAAGGATAAGAAGTTACGTAATAAAATAGAACCTAAGATATCTCAAAAGATGCAAAATATCTTAGATCAAAAAAAAATAAACAAACAAGAATTAATTCCTAAATTAGTGATTCGAAAAGAGCCTATAAGACTTACATTTGATTGAGTTCTGAAAGTGAAAACTATGAAATACATAGTTTTTGGATGTTCTGAAGTTAGTGACCATTTTCTTTATCAATTTTCTTCCCCATAATTTCTGCCTTAAGTGTGCGATTTTCAACAAATAGATTACTGTAGTTCTTAGATTTAACAGCACACATCATAGAGTATGCTTCATGTTGTTTATCCATCTTCCTTTTGACAGCATCTTCGAGGATGCGTAATTCCTCATCGAGGCGATCTGCTTGATGCCTGAGCCTCTTTGTTTCTTCTTCAAGTTCTTGTTGGTGGAGTTTGAGATCATTTAGATATTCTATCGCTTCAGGTATTGACATATAGAATATGAGTAGATAAAAATATCAAATTTGTACGCAAAAATGTGGGGAGGTTTTT
>Ga0181395_1001305_pt1 | contig 10275 bp, 10 predicted proteins | sample 18SPOviralmetaG_FD_130124 | JGI IMG/M metagenome (GOLD analysis project Ga0181395, IMG submission 130124) | Marine viral communities from the oligotrophic San Pedro Time Series (SPOT) site, San Pedro Channel, CA, USA - 18 SPOT_SRF_2010-12-16 | ecosystem: Environmental > Aquatic > Marine > Strait...
AAAAATGTTAAATTTTCATCTTCTTCTATAAATGGTAATAGTCTAATTTTATCTTCGTATGGTTCTATTTTTTCTTCTACAAAATATACTAAACTATATTCCTCAATACCTTTTTCTAATGGGTTGTAAAGTTTCCAATATCTGTTATAATTTCCTCTAGGTGCACCATCTATCCACGGTTGATATAATAAACCATCTTTCCCATAACCTTCTGAACCTTGTGATATTAAGTAATATTGATTATCAACAACCATATATGTATTTAAATTTTCTAACCTTGTTTGTGGTGTAAATACTACAAATGATTCACCACGCATCCTGCCATTAAATCCTTGCTCACTATAATCTTTATCTACAGTAGGTGCCATTAATCTGTCTGGATCTAATACTTGATTAAATTGTGCAGCTGTAATTGGTACTCCATCTTTTTCTCTAGTAAGTTCAACTACTTCAAGTGTTCCATTTCTACGAACACTATAATCTTCACCATTATCTAGTTTTTCTTGTAGTTTAACTCTTAATTCACTTTCTCGTTCTTCAAATGTTTTAGCTACTCGTATTCTATTGTAGTCTAATACTTCGGTAACAATCGCACCATATCTTTCATATATAACATCCTTTGTAGTTTCTGTTCTTGGAAATTCACCAGCATTATATTGCATTTGAATACTAAAGGCAAAAGCATCACCACCGGCACCTGTTGGTGGTGGAAAAACAACACCATTTTCTATTTGAGTTAATACATTTTCTATATCTTCACTATAGGTATATTGAATAACAACTTCCGGTCCTTCAAATTTATAGACATCACTTATAGTGATGGTCTTACCAATAATTTCAATATCAAATCCAGGATCACCATCATATTGAGGTTCTATTATTAAAATACTATGGTCTTGTGAATCAAATTTTATTTTTGGTGAGGGATATGCATCGCTATAGTGATAGGATTTATAACTTCCATTCCAATTATATCTTGGATATGCCTTTTGTCTTAATAAAGTACGATATGTATCTATATATGTATAGTTATCTATATTTTGAGTATCTGTTTTAACTTCTGTTCTATCAGAATTAACTTTCATTAATACATATTTATTTTCAACTCGTTTTAATGGTATTTCTGTAGTACCGTCTGTATTGTAATAACAATATTTTTCTTCATTATTAACAATTTTAGTTGTTACTTTACCATAAAATTTTCTTTGATCTTCTGTTAGGTAGATGTAACCCTCTTCACCAACATTATTTGCGATTGATGGTAACCCAGCCAACGAACTTAAAAAATAATACTTTACTTTATAGTCACCTTCGGTAAATCCCATTTGTCTTAAATGTACACCAACATTTATATCAACAACACTATTATCTATAATATTAACTTCATCTTGTGAAAGATATTGTTCAGCTAAAACATTATCATTCATATCCATAACATATAAGTGAATATAATCAGTTTTAAACGTAGTGTTTTCTATACCAAATGATGAATATTGATTAACAGCGGTAGAAACTTGAGTTAATGTTTTTTTATCTAATCCATATTTTTTCATATCAACCCTGGTTTAATTCTTCTATTTTAGCGTTAAGTGCATCAATTGTTTCTTGAAGCGTATTTTGTGTTACATCTAAACTTTCTTGTTTTAATTTATTTTGATTTATTAAAGCATCTAATTCTGCTTGTTTTGATTTCAACAAATCTTTATCAGGAATACTAGAATCTGGAATAGGTCGTAATTCATTAGAAAATGCTCTTTCTTCTTCTAATTTATTTGTAACTTCGGGACCAATAGTACTGTAATATTCCATTTTTATTCGTGTAAATAATATACTACTTGGATATGTACTACCTTTATTTTCTGGATCTTCATATGAAAGTAAAAATCCTTCTTCATCCCTTAAAGTTTTAATCGCGTCCATAGTAGAACCAGATTGTTCTGCTTTTAGTTCTTCATCTTCAAAAAATTTCTTTAACTCATTTTTATCTGCTTCAATTATATTTTGATATGATTGTTTACTTTTTAATTCTTCACTTGTATAAGGCATTTTATCTCACCACTTTAAATTCATAACCCTCATCAAAAACCATTGATGTTTGGTCTGCTCCACTACCACTAACTACTTTAATTTCAAATTTATAAAATCTTTCTGGTTGAAATGTATCCATCCAAATATTAAAGTAATTGCCTTGTGAATCACAACTAACAATTGAACCAGTACTAAATGGTATAATGACTTCATCAGTAGAAGCATCTTTTACAGAATAGTATGTTCCCTGTTCTAATACTCTACTACCACTTGGTAAATACTTAACAGTTAAGGCTGCAGGTGTAGTATTAAATCCTCTTGTTGGATATAATTCTCTACCAACTAATCTAAATTTTGTTTTTGATTTTTCTTTATATTCAGGTTTAATTCCCTTGAAATAAACATTTAATCTTTCTAAATCTGTTGATGATAGTGGATCGAGAGAGCCAGTATTCCATTGTGAATCATCCCACTCTACTTCTATTTTAGGTGGATATATTGTATGAGTTTCTTTAGAAAAGAATTTTAAATTACCCAAATGTTCCGTATTATGTTCAGCTGAACCTGTAGCGGTTGCTGGATCAAATACCGTAAATAAACTTTGACTTGTTGGTATATGTTCTCTTTTTAAAATAAATCCATTATTTCCATAAAAAGAACTTGATAGTATTTGATTATTTACCAAATCAGTTACATCTATTCTCAAATCCGTTGTACCATAAACTAAATCAAATGATGAACTAACATTGTATTGATTACTATAACTTGCAGTAAACCAAGTACCACCTACACCATCGGTTGGATCTTCAGAAGTTTCACTGGTACCACCTTCTAACGCTTTTAGTTTATTACCATCAAAAGAAAATAAGTTAGATGAAGAGGCAGCTCCGAGATTTGATAGAGTACCAATACTACTACCTGATAAAATTAATTTATCTGGATTACTTCCAATAACACTAGCACTTATTGGTAAATTATGTAATGTAGAATTATTATTTATAGCATCTCTTAAATTATTTACAGAACTTCCTGTAGTAGAACCAGATTCTACAAATATTTGTGTTGAACTATCGTTAAATATAGTTGGTGAACCACTAACAAAAGTAAATTCAGTAGTTCCTATTAATAAATCTTGATTGTCATAATCTCCGTTTAATATAGTTAATGAACCACTAGCTAAAGTAAGTCCTTTTTGTTGTGTTAACCAATAATTTGCAGTTGTACTATCTCCCCTATACTTCCAACTAGCACCATCTTCTACGGTTGGATTACTTGTACTGAAACCACTACCTTGATTCCAACTACCACTAATCATATATACATGAAGTGACTGTTCTGTTTTTAATTCTGTTGAACCAGCATCGTATAAATTTAGGTAATATTTAGCATCAGCAGGAATAGCATTAGAGTTTCTTTTTTTTATTATATCTGTATAATCAAATTTTATTAAAATACGAGATGCCTGTACTATTGTTCCAGTTTTATCTATTATTTTTTGTACTTCTAAAATTTCATCTTGACCAGCATTTAATGATGAAGTTAAATTTCCCTCATATATTGTTGTGTCTGATACTGGATATTGAAAATAATACATTAAATGTCTCCCACTACTTTACCCTCAATATCTAAATTAGGAAATTTGATTTCAAAAATACATGGATCTAATGATGGATACACAACTCCTTCTTTTGTTGCAGCATCCAAATCATAAACATTACCACTATATCCAGCATCGTTATCAAATAAATTACTTAATAAAATCATAGAGTTTTGAGGATTATCTTCTTTTGGTGGAACAACACTTGCCACACCATTTACTAATGATATTTTATATGCAATATCACTTAAAATTATTGGTTGATTTATTTGCCATTTTTTAACATCAAAATTATTTTTTACTGCATCAATACATTTCATCAATACTTCATTTTTATTAAACCCTCGTTGAGTTATTATTGAAAACTTAACACCTATATTTACAATAAATGCGTTTTTAATATTAATGGCATCTGTCATCATTCTATATTGAGATAAGTATATTTTTAAATTTTGCTTAGTAGCTTCATTTAAATTAACAAAATTTCTTTTATAATCGTAACCCAACACATAAAGATTTAATGCCAATGGATTACTTTCAAATGAAGCTTTATTAATATCTCCACCAGCTTTATTATCTAATTGTTCGTCTTGAACTATATAAGCTTTAGCAATATTGCCATATTTTTGTGGTAGTGAATATACTCTCGTTATATAATCTTGTAATGTAACTGCCCTACCTTGTGTTGCCATAAAAGATAAAGCATTTTCTCTGACATCATTTAGGTTATCACCACTTGAACCTCCAGTAGCAGGTTCATTGTTTGTAATTGTTAAACTATTTCTAACAGCAGTTGCCTTTGTATTATCTAACCCATCAGTATTTAAATCATAATTTATAGCATCAATTAAAGTGATTTGGTTTGACAATACATTATCATCGTTAGAACCACCGTGACTAAAAGTAAATGTTAAAGAAATATTGCTAGGTGCCTGACCAAAGGTTTTAGTATTTAAAAAATTACTTGGATCAAAATTAGTGTCTAACTTTGAAATACCACTACCCAATGATGAACCAACATTATCTGGATTTGGAATTATTTCTTCATCAGCATTACTACTAATACCAGCACCAAACCTAACTTCTAATTTACCATCACTTCTAACATAGGTTGTAAATCTTCTAGCAGTTTTAATTAACTTCATCATATATGGAGTATCTGCTGAATGCGAACTCATATCTGGAGTATTAACAGGATTATTTTCAACTGCATCAAATACAGTATCTTGTGCTAAATAAGGAACTTCGTACCATTTGTTACCATCATCGTCAATACATGATTGAATTTCAACTACATTTTCTTTATTTAAAATAACTTTGTCAAACTTAACAGCATTACCAAATGAAAAAGATTGTTTAGCGGAGTTTCCACTTTGTAACAATACTTTCTTAGTTATTTTATAGTGTGTTGGTATATTATCATCTGTTTGTGAAACTTGTATTTCTCTAATATCTAATGATGAAGATGTTTTAAAATTTACATCATCTAAACTCCTAAAAGTTACTCCAGTAGTACTTAAAAATTTACTATCAGTTGATATTATTGGGGCATAGTTTAAATCCGCTCTATATGTATCATCATCAATAATTTCTGCGGGAACTTCTACTGTAATATCCGCAATACAAACAGCAGGATTGGCAAGTTTAGGTTTATATCCATAAGATTGTGCAATTTTAAATACATTTTTCTTTTCTTCTGCACTATGTAATAGTGTTTCTCTATATTGATTATCAATGTAAAAGTTTAGTGTATCTCCAATATATGCTGCCATTTCTATAAAAATCATACCTGGTGAAGATTCATTAAAATCATTGTATGCGTTTGGAAAATATGATTTAGCATATTCTATTAAATTAGCTCGAATACTTGAAAATTCTCTACCTAAATAATTTATATCTCGTTTTACAGTTTTTATATTTGTTCCAAATTCAACTTCTCTTGCCATTTTACATTCCTGTGTTAAAATTAAATGTTAGTGTTTGTATTGAATTAGGATCTTCTGCATCAACTGTAAATTCTAATACTATAAATACTGCATTTGGATTTTGATTATTAGTATTTACAATCAAATTTGCTATTGTAACGTATGGTAACCATTGTTCTATAGCATCTTTTATCGAAGTTTCAATTAAATCAAAACTATCTTCTGCAATTTGTTCAAACAAAAAATCAGTAACATTACAACCAAAATCAGGTTGGCCAACTCTTTCACCTTTATTAGTTAAAATTAAATTTTTTAAATTAGAAGTTGCCTGTTCAGTTATAGTTCTAGCTCTTGGAAAAAAACCACCATCACTTGAATTATATTCTAAAGGAAACTTTAATCCGAAAAAAGAATCGTTATTTAGATTTAATTGTTTTATTGTTGCCATTACTTACCTTTTTGTTTATTAATATGTTTCATTAAGGTACTATAATCTTTTGTTAAAGCATTTACAACTCCTTCTGGAACTTGTTCCGAAGTAACTCCTGCATTTCTCATAGTTTGAACTGCCCCAACTTGTCTCTTTACTTCATCACTACCACCAGGTGTCATATCACCATACCCTAAAGTTTCTGCCATTTTTGTACTATCAAAAGTTCCACCACCCATTGTTGGCCATTCTTCCTCATCACCAGCTGACTTAGAATTTAATCCTACAGTCTCATTTAAAACTTTATTTAGTTCAACATTACTTGTATATTGTTGTTGAACTTTAGGTTTTGGTTTTGGCTTTGGGGAAATAGCCTTAGGTATAGTAGGTTGTTTTGTAACTCTCTCTGTAATAAGTATCTGTTTAACCTGTTTTTTAACTTCTTTCCTAACCACTAATTCGATTATTTTTATTAAATCGCTTTTCTTCATTACTAACTCCTATTGTTTAAATTATCCTTGTACTTTATATCCAACCATCAATGTTGGTGCTGCTGGTGGTGGTGTAACAACACTATTTATGCCCTGTATTTGTTTTAGATGAGTATTAAATGAGGATATCATCATTTCTATAGTATCATCTAAACTTTCATTTGTCTTTGCTTTATCATCAATCCAAGCTGAAGTTATACCAGGTAAAGTTATTATAGTTCCTGTTGCAAATGTTCCTCCTAACCAGTATAATACAAGTCCTGTGTTAAGTGCAATACTCAATGGTGTTTCACCAAATGTTGAAAAACACAATGTTAACATATTTTTTAATCCTGAAACATTACCAAGAACAAATGGGGCTGGTGCTAAATTCTTTATTGGTCCGTCAGGTACTCCAGTTTGAATACAAGTATGATAACTGTCTGAAATAACAGTTGCCATATCTTCACCATTTTCCAATCCTGTTTTGTAATTTGACCTAAATATATCCCAACTCATTAGTCAACTTTATTTTTTTTACTTAAAATACTATCTAGTCCAGTAGCCTTTAGTGTTGCTAATAAAGCAGCACCTGGTCCTGGTACAACTGGTCCTGTTGGTGCTAATAAACCACTCTCTATTATTGTTAGTATATCGGTTAATACTTGTTTTAATGCATCACCCAATACTAAAGGTTCTACTGCGTCATCACTACCAATTTTAACTTCTGGTGCTTCAATAACAACCTTTTCTATAGCACCAATACTAATATTTTTACTACTAAATAATCCGATACTACCCTGATTTTTAGTATTTAAAATAATTCTATCACTATCTAATAAAATATTTTTTCCCTCAAATGGAGCAAATAGTGTCTCTACTGGACTTTCTATAGCTGGTGTAAATATTAATTGTTGGTCGGTTGTTAAATATATACTTGAACCATCCTCATCTATATTTTCAACTATTGGTGCGTCATTTTTTTCTTTTAATTGTTCGCTATCTTCATTATTTATTAAATGACCAGCAGTTAAAATTATATTAGGTGAATTCTCTTTTTCTGGTAAAGGTGGAGTTTCATCAGGAGAACCCATGATATTACTACTTAATCGTATTGAGTTTCCATATCTACCTTCAATAATAACATCACCTTCTTTTGGTAATTGTTTTCTTATTTCAAAATTTGGTTTGTAAAATACACCATGCTTACCAATTTCAACTTCTTTTTCTACTTCTGATTTATTTACATTTTCAACATCACCATCACTTAAACCTATTTGATGATTTACATTTGGGCTACCAAAAAAATTAAGTTGAGTAGTATAAAAAAAGTTTTTTAAATAAAATACTCCAATAACTACTTCTCCAACAACAGGTAATGTAGTTATATTGGGATTTATTGGTAAAAAATAATTACAATCATCTATAGCTTTTCCACTTTCACTATATATAAATCTACCCTTTATCGCACCTACATACTTGTAATCAACCTTTCCATTCACCATAGGTTCTTTTAAAAGTACTTCCAACACCTCAACTGGCTCTAATTCATAAAATTCTTCTACCGATTTATTAGCCTCTAATAATGTAGGTAGTGAACTCATTGATACTAAACCACCTCTTCCACTTTGTGTTGAGGCGGGAGCAGTATTACCCTTGTTTGTTCTATGTGCCATTACTCTTCCCGACTACTTATAATTTTATCATTATAGTCTTGTACCTCATTAGATACTTCTTTAATACTAGCCAATAATTGTTCTTTTTCTTTATCGGTTATACCAAATTCATCGTCTGCATTGGAAGTTTTTGTTTGTGTAGCTATTCTCTGAACAATCGTAGCGAGTTTAACCAACTGTTCGTCATTCTTCACATTGATTTCCAAATACTCTTTCAACATGGGAATGATTTGAACAGCTGTGTCGCCGTCTTTAATAAAACCAACAACCTCTTTCATTAATACTTCGAGTTGTTGTTTATTTTTGTTTGAATTGTCGTAGATGTCTTTAAAGATATCAGATAAAGTCTTACCTTCAAAGACTTCAAAATCTATTGCCATAATATTTACCTGTAATATTGTTAATAATAAATATTACGACAATAGAAAAAAGTATATATATTTTATATCACAGGTCTATCAAACCAACTTCCTGTTTGTGTAGTAATAACAGAGCCAGTAGATAAGTAGTTTTCCTGTAGTTTGAAGTGGTGTTTTTTCATCACATTTACAACTCTTGTAATGTGTTGTGTGTTTGAACCAGTCATTTCACGAATGAGAATGTATAATGCTTTCTTATTAAAGTTATCAATATTCTCTTTCATATCCATCAATTCAACTACAGCATTTGCAACATCTAAATCTTTCTTCCGTTTAAATACAGTAGTTAAATTATTTCTCCAATAGTCTGCTAAGACATCAACATACTCAATCTTCATGTTTCTAGCATCTCTACTACGGATTTCAGAAATTGGATCTCTTTTTCTATCAGTAACTTCAGCACCATCGTGTTGTTTCATTCTCTTATAGTTATTATTATTGTGAAGAATCAAATAGTTCTTTGCCACAATACTAAAGTATGAGAATGCTTTACCTTTACCTTCGGTAAACTTATGCATGTTCATATATAAAAATGATACCACTTCATGTTTAACATCTTCACTTGGAACATCAAAATAATAAAATTTAAATGTGTGAATTATATTTTCTGCTAGTTTCTCAAATGCATTTCTTATATGTTCATTATAGATACGTTCTCGAATAACAGGCCTTGTTTCTTTATTATGTCTAATGATGGCCGCTTGTGTATCCATATTGAAGTAATATCTTGGTGAACCTTTTTTCGCTACTCTTGGCATTATATGTCCTTATTGTTTATTGTGTTTAATTCTTTTATAGTTTGTTTGATACCTGTAAATATAGTTCCAATTTCATCATCAGATTCAAACTTACCTTCGGAATCTATTTGTTTTATTGTATTGTCTGCATCCACTATTCTTTGTGAATAATCCTCAACCCAATCTTCTAACCTTTCTACTTTTTTAAAAAGATTAAAACTTGTATAACCTAATGTTAATGTGGTTATTCCTAATATAATTTCTAATATCATTTCTTTTCTCCAAACAACTCATCAAATAAATCTTTAGCATTTTCACCCTTAGAATCACTACTGATAAATTTATTTGTAGTTGTTTTTGTAGCCTGTTTAATTTTATCTACACTCTGTTGAACTCTTTTATTACTAGCATTGTTACTTCTTTCCCACTCATTAAACTCAATGTGTGTTGCCATCATATCTGCTTGATGTAAAATGTAAGCAATATTAGATTTCAAATTGTTTTGTGGAAAATAACTTTTTAAATAACTCTCATTACCTTGTTCATACAAACCATCTGTTAATCTTAAACCTAAATATTCTAATTCACTCATAGGTATATTAAAATGTCCTAAAAGAAATACAGCCCTATCTGTAACTGTCATATAATTTAAGTCTCCATTGTGAGTATATATCTCACCCTTATTCTTACGATGCCAATCACTTTCTTGTGGAACATAATAATCATTATGTAAATCTCCAACTTTACCTAAATCGTGATGCATGGCTGCAAAGATAAGTTCTTCATCGGTAAAGTCAATCTTACCACCATTCTTTTCCCAAAGGTCTTTTAGTTGAACTGCAAAACCTACTACATGAAGAACATGAGCGACATAGCCACCTACCATAGCATAATGGAAATGTTCCTTTCCACTTGCTGGTGCCAATACCATTCTATCTTCAAAATAGTCATACATCTTGTTTAAGTTTTCTAATCGGTCACCTTCAAAAGTAT
>Ga0181395_1001311_pt1 | contig 10246 bp, 12 predicted proteins | sample 18SPOviralmetaG_FD_130124 | JGI IMG/M metagenome (GOLD analysis project Ga0181395, IMG submission 130124) | Marine viral communities from the oligotrophic San Pedro Time Series (SPOT) site, San Pedro Channel, CA, USA - 18 SPOT_SRF_2010-12-16 | ecosystem: Environmental > Aquatic > Marine > Strait...
ACAATAGGGTTTTTTACGGTAATTTTGCTCACTTATATTTTATCTTATTAATTGAATTTCGCGATTTTATATACATATTAATGAAAAATTATCAAATAGAAGAATATGTTTAGTAAAATATTTCCAAAAATTCACTCTGAAGGATATAAATTTTTAGTCATTGCCTCAATAGTAACTATTGTTCTTTACACTTTTAGTGATTTTCTAGGATTGATAGGATTAGTTTTAACTATTTGGGTTTATTATTTTTTTAGAGATCCAGAAAGAGTTATTATAGAAAATGACAATTATCTTGTAAGTCCAGCTGATGGAGAGGTATTAAAAGTTGAAGAGGTTGATGGACCTAAAGAACTAGGTTTAGAAAATAAAAGATTTAAAAAAATAAGTATTTTTATGAATGTTTTTGATTGTCATGTTAACAGAACACCCTGTGCTGGAAAAATAGAAGAAATTTTATATAAGCCAGGTAAATTTTTAAACGCCTCACTCGATAAAGCAAGCGAAGACAATGAAAGAAACTATTTCAAGATTAAAGATCCACATAATAATGATGTGATTGTAGTTCAGATAGCAGGTCTTGTAGCTCGTAGAATTGTTTGCGAGACTAATAAAGACCAAGAACTTAAACAAGGTGACAGAATTGGAATGATAAGATTTGGAAGTCGAGCTGATGTGTATTATGAAAATTATGAGCCTCTGGTAAAAGTTGGTCAAAGAGCTATTTCAGGGGAGACACTACTAGCTAAAAAATAGAATGGAACAGAAAAAGAATAATCTAAAAATAGTAACAGAAAAGAAAAGCGCTAGAGTAATATTACCAAACATGCTCACATTGATAGGTGTTTGCATAGGCCTAACCTCTATTAGATTTGCTTTAGATGGAAGATTTGAACTTGCAATAATAGCAATAATTTTTGCTGCTTTAATAGATGGTCTGGATGGCAGAATTGCAAGATTGATTAAAGGAACTTCTAAAGTTGGAAAAGAATTAGACTCACTAACTGACATGATTAGTTTTGGAGTAGCGCCAGCATTTATTATGTATTTTTGGAAATTGAATACACTTGAAAGATTTGGCTGGTTATTATGTTTAGTATATGTGATTTGTGTGGCCTTAAGACTAGCAAGATTTAATGTAAATTCTAATCAAGAACCTTCTTGGAAAGATAATTTTTTTGAAGGAGTTCCATCTCCAGCTGGAGGGATATTAGTACTAACTCCTTTGATTATAAGTTTAAGTGGTTTTGATTATGTTCAATTAAACTATGAAATAATTGTTCCAATATTTTTTATTGTAACATCTTTCTTATTAATTAGTAAATTTCCAAGTTATTCATTTAAAAAAATTGTTATACCAAGAAGAACCACAATATTTCTGTTATTTGGAATAGTTTTATTTTTTGGGCTTTTGTTAATTTATACTTTTAATGTAATTGCATTAAGTTCTGTAATTTATCTACTCTTATTACCAATTAGTTATTTTCATTTTCAAAAAATTGAAAAGAAACATGAAAATGACAAAATTCAAGAAGATGATGATCTTGAAGATATACTTTGATGAAAAAAAATGTAATTGTCTCATTGGCTGATGCTAATTATTTTCCATTGCTTGAAGAATTAGTTGACTCTATTAAAAGATTTAAAGAAAGTGAAAATGTTGCCATCTGTATTTTGGATGCAGGCTTAAATCAAAATCAAAAAGAAAAATTATCACAAAAAGTAGATGAAATAAAATCTGCTGAGTGGGATATAGAAGTTCCAGAATTTAAAGTAAAAGGAAAAGAATGGTTAAAAAGTCAAGTTTCCAGAGCATTTTTACCAAAATATTTTCCTAATTATGAAAAATATTTATGGATTGATTGTGATGCTTGGGTGAATGATTGGCAGAGTGTAGAACTATATTTTAAAGCTTGTGACAATGGAAAGCTAGGTATTACTCAGACTATTGGACCTGGTTATAAAATTACATCAAAAGTTAAATGGCTATTTGGCAAATTAGCTTTAATTAAATCTCAAAATTTCAAACATGCTATTAAATCAAAGATAGGTTATGAAAAAGCAAGAAAACTAGCTTTTGCCCCACATATAAATATAGGAGTTTTTTCATTGGAAAAAAATTCTGAAGGTTGGAGTTCGTGGCAAAATAATTTATCAAAAACACTGAAGGCTGGAAATATTTTTGGATCAGAGGGACTGGCAATTAATATGTCAGTATATATTGATAATTTAAAAACAGAATTTTTACCCTTAAATTGTAATTGGATAACAAGTAATTTACTTCCCAAATATGATGAAAAACAAAAAACATTTGTTGAACCTTATTTACCTAATTATAAAATAGGTATAATGCATCTCGCAGCTGGATTGTGGAAAGATGGTGTCGATATGAGAATAGACAAAAGTATAGAAGTAGAATTAGAAACTTTAGATAATAAAAAGACTAATAAGAGTTTAAGATTTAGTAAGTAATTGAAAAAAAATAAAATTTCAAAAAATTGGGTGAACAAACAAAGAAGGGACACCTATGTTCGTCAATCTAAAGTTGATGGATATAGAGCAAGGTCTGCTTATAAATTAATTGAAATTGATGAAAAATTTAAAGTTTTTAAAGGTGGAATATGCGTTATAGACATTGGAGCAGCTCCTGGCAGTTGGTCTCAGTATGCTTCGAAGGTTGTTAGAAATGGCAAAATAATTTCAATTGATTTAAAAAAAATGGAGATGATAAAAAACACTACTCAAATAATGGGAGATTTTACAGAAACAAACACACAAAACAAGATTAAGACCTATTTAAAAAAAGGGGCAGATGTAATTATGTCAGATATGGCTGTTAACACAACTGGAATAAAAGATATAGATGCAATCCAAACAGGTGAGCTATGTAAAGAGGCTATGATTTTTTCAAGAGATGTGATGTCTGAAAAAGGTTTTTTTATTTCAAAGATATTTATGGGAAGCACATTCAATGAAATTGTCGCACTTGGAAAAAAAACTTTTAAAGAAGTTAAGGTTTTTAAACCAAAGTCTAGCCGAAAAGATTCTAAAGAAAGTTTTATTATTTGTAAAAGTCTAAGATAGAGACTTTAAATTTAATAGGAATCATATATAAATGATTATGGTTCCTATAAAAGAAGCACTTACCTTTGATGACGTTACATTAGCTCCAAAATATTCTGAGATACTACCATCTGAAGTTGACACCAGTATTAAATTAACTGATACACTAAAACTTAAAATACCCCTTCTGTCATCGGCAATGGATACTGTAACTGAGAGTAAAATGGCTATAGCAATTGCAAAGGCGGGCGGTCTAGGAATAATCCATAGAAATTTAGATATAAAAAAACAAGTTCTAGAAATTAAAAAAGTAAAAAAACAAAAATTGTTAGTAGGTGCTGCCGTTGGTGCTGGACCAAAAGAATTTAAAAGAGCCGAAGCAATATTAAAAGAAAACCTAGATATGATAGTAGTAGACACAGCTCATGGTCACACAAAAAAAGTTGCAGATATAATTAAGTTTATTAAAAAAATTAAAAACAAAAAAACAGTGTTATGTGCAGGAAATATAGCAACACCAGTGGCTGCTAAGTTTCTATTAAGATTAGGTGTTGATGTAATAAAAGTTGGTATTGGACCAGGATCAATTTGCACAACAAGACTTGTTGCTGGAATTGGAGTGCCACAATTAAGTGCAATCTTAAATGTAAGAAATGGTATTAAAAATAAAAATGTAAAAATTATTTCTGATGGTGGAATAAAATATTCAGGTGATTTGGCAAAGGCTTTTGCTGCAGGTGCTGACGCAGTTATGATAGGTTCATTATTTGCTGGAACTGATGAGGCTCCAGGAAAGTTAATAAAAAGAAATGGTAAATTATTTAAAAGCTTTAGAGGTATGGGGTCAGTTGGGGCAATGAATAAAGGTTCTGCGGACAGGTATTTTCAATCAAAACAAAAAGATACATCAAAGTATGTGCCTGAAGGAGTAGAGGGTTTGGCAAAATACAAAGGTAAAATTGATAAAATAATTTTTAAATTAGTAGGTGGATTAAGATCATCTATGGGATATCTTGGCTCTAAACAAATAAAAAATTTACGAAATAAACCACATTTTGTTAAAATTACTAAAGCAGGATTTTATGAAAGTATGGTTCATAATGTTGATATTGTAAAAAATGATAGCAAATACTAATGAAAAAAATATTTAAATTTATTTTATTTTTTTATGTAATTTTAAATTTTTCTAGTTTTTCAGTTGGAAATGAAGATTTTTTTAACAAAGGTATAAAATTATATAAAGATAAAAAATATGATGATGCAAGGTTTATGTTTGAAAGAAGTATAGTATTTAATCCAAAAGACTCTAACTCTTATCTTTACCTAGCAAAGATTTACAATATTGAAGAGGATCAAAATAAAGAAGAAAAAAATCTAGAAACAACATTATTAATTGAGCCAAATAATGAAGAAGCAATATTAATGTCTATGAAAATAGCATTAAAAAAATCTAATTATTCAAAAGTAAAAGATTTATCAAATACTTTTACTAAAGTTTGTAAAAAATTATGTGATGAGAACAAAGGTATTTTAGAGACTCTTGCTAATATAGAGCCAAAAAATAATGAGTCTTAATAAAAGTTTAGAAAAAATCTTAATTATAGATTTTGGATCACAATTCACTCAATTAATAGCAAGAAGGATTAGAGAGCTTGGAGTTTATTCAGAAATAATTAGTCATAGAAAGATTAAAAATAAAAATATTGATAATTCAGTTAAAGGTATAATTTTATCTGGTGGTCCTTTAAATGTTTATCAAATAAACAAGTATTCATTTGATAAAAAAATTTTACAAAATGAGATACCAATTTTGGGAATTTGCTTTGGACATCAGATTCTCTCAAAATTGAATGGAGGTAGGGTAAAACAATCTAAGTTTAGAGAATTTGGGTTAGCAAATATTTACAAAAAAAAAGATAGTATTTTAACAAAAAACTTTTTTAATAAAAAAAATACAAACTCAGTATGGATGAGTCATGCTGATCAAGTTTCAAAATTACCCAAAAACTTTACTGTAATTGCTTCAAGTCAAAACTCGAAATTTGCAATTATTGAGAATAAATTAAAAAAATATTATGGTGTACAATTTCATCCAGAGGTAACACACACAGAAAATGGAAAAAAACTAATTAATAATTTTATTTTTTTAATATGTAAAATTAAAAAAAATTGGTCTTCTAAAGACCAAAAAATTAAATTAATAAAAGAGGTAAGAGAACAAGTTGGAAAAAATAAAGTTATTTGTGCTCTATCTGGAGGCGTTGATAGCAGTGTTGTTGCACAATTATTGAATAAAGCTATTGGAAAAAATTTATATTGTATTTTTGTTAATACCGGTCTTCTTAGAAAAAATGAAGAAACACAAGTAGTTAAAACATTTAAAAAAAAATTAAAAATAAATTTAATTTACGTCAATGCTGAAAAGGAATTTTTAAAAAAATTAAAAAATGTTTCTGATCCTGAGGAAAAAAGAAAAATAATAGGAAATTTATTTATTAAAATTTTTGAAAGGTATGCAAAAAAAATTAAAAATGTAAAATTTTTAGCCCAAGGAACTCTTTATCCAGACCTTATAGAGAGTAGATCAGTGACCGGGAGTCAGACTTCTAAAATTAAATCTCATCATAATGTGGGAGGGTTACCAAAAAAAATGAAATTAAAACTTGTTGAACCACTTAAGTTTTTATTTAAAGATGAAGTAAGAAAATTAGGTTTAGAATTAAATTTAAGTAGTGAAATTATATCTAGGCACCCTTTTCCTGGGCCTGGTTTAGCAATTAGAATGCCAGGAATTATAACAAATGAAAAAATTAAAATTTTAAAAGAGGCTGATTATTATTTTATAAAAGCTTTAAAAGAGCAAAATTTATATAACAAGATCTGGCAAGCCTATGCCGCTTTACTACCAGTAAAAACAGTTGGTGTAATGGGTGACAATCGAACCTATGAATATTTATGTTTGTTAAGAGCGATTACATCTGAAGATGGGATGACAGCTGATTTTTATGATTTTAAAAAAACATTTATTCAAATGATTTCAAATAAAATCGTAAATAGTATAAGAGGTATAAATAGAGTAGTTTATGATGTTACATCTAAACCACCAAGTACTATTGAACTTGAATGAAGAAAATAAAAAACATTATTAAAAAGAAAAATAAATCTAAAATAGTTTGCCTTACAGCATATTCAAAAAATATAGCTGAGGAAGTTGATAAGTATGTAGATATTGTTTTAGTTGGGGATTCTTTAGGTTCTGTTTTATATAATTATTCTACAACTCGTAAAGTAACTTTAACCGAAATGATAAACCATTCTAAGAGTGTAAGATTAGGAGTTAAAAAAAGCTTAATGGTAGTTGATATGCCTTTTAAAACTTATACTAGCAAAAACATAGCATTAAAAAATGCTAAAAAAATAATCAATGAAACTAAATGTGATGCTGTAAAACTAGAAGGTGGAAAAAAAATTATCAAACAAATAAAATTTTTAATTAAAAATAAAATTCCAGTAATGGGTCATCTTGGATTACTTCCACAATCTGTAAAAGGGAAATTTAAATCAAAGGGGAAAACTACTAGAGAAATAAAACAACTTATGAGTGATGCGTTGTTACTTCAAAAATCTGGAGTATTCGCAATTGTTTTGGAGTGTGTTAAAACTCCGATAGCAAAACAAATTACTAATGATTTGAAAATCCCTACAATAGGAATTGGATCCTCAGTTCATTGTGATGGTCAAGTTCTTGTTACTGATGATCTGATTGGATTAAATCAAACAAATATTAAGTTTGTTAAGAAATTTTTAAACGTAAAAAAATATATTAATTCAGGATTAAGAAAATTTGCCCTAGAGGTAAAATCAAAAAAATATCCAACAAAAAAACACTCTTATTAAAAATATTTTTTAAATTGTTCATTGATTGATAAGATTTCTAAATCTGCAAGACCACCAATTACTAATTGGATTGCCACGATTAAGATAAAGCCTAGACCAATATATGCAATCCATAAATGCTTTTGAATATAATTAGCAAGATATGTGGCCATTGCTCCAGTTAAAATTACTGATAGTACAAGTCCAAAAATCATAAAACCAAAATTTCCTTTTGCAGCTCCAACAACACCAATTACATTATCAAAACTGATTGTAATGTCTGCAAATAAAACTTTATAAACACTTTGAATGTATGATGGCTCTTTTGATTTTGTGGTAGGTGATTTAATCTTTTTTATTTCAAAAAGATCTTTTCTTAAATCATTTACTATCCAAATTAAAAGCAAACCTCCTAATATTTTAATAAAATAATATTCAAATAAATATGTAGCAAATAATGCAAAAATTATTTTAAATATTAAAGCGCCAGCTACACCCCATAAAATAATTTGTTTTCTGTTTTTTGGAGCAAAATTTGCAGCAATTAATCCAATAATTATTGCATTATCTGCCGCCAAGATAATATCTATAAAAATAATTTGAAGTAGTATGACTGTTTGTTCTAACAAAGTAGTTATATACTAGTAGATAATTCTAATAATTCAATTGGTTAAAAGTATAAGTTAGTATTTAGAAACTTTTTCACCATCTATGATAGCTTTTAGTTCATCGTACTCTTCACAACCACACCCCTTTAGCACTTCTAGTCTTTCAACAGCAAGGTTAAGCCTATTGGTTGATACATATAATTCACCTAGATATTCATTTATACCGTTGTGTTTTGGATCAATTGCCAGTCCTTCAAGATAATATTTTTCACCATTTTCAAAATCCCCTAATTTTCGGGATGTGAATCCAAGATAATTAAGTGTGTCTGCTTTGTTTGGATTTTTTTTATTTGATTTTACTAATAGTTTAAATGCTTTTTCATACTTGGATTGCGCTTTATCTTTTTTCCCTTTTTTTTCATTTTTCTTTGCTGAGTCAATTAATTTTACAGCTTGATCATAATTTGATTTAGTATCACCACCAGATGATCCAGCTGAGAAGACGTTTCCAGTAAATAAAAATATAATAACTAAGGTAAGAATAGAATTTTTCATTTTAGATAAATTTTTTCATATTGTTTAATGTTTTTAGTTCTAAGCCATTTTCAATCAAGTTTTCTTTTATAGATTTAGCTGTTGCTAATGCACTTAGATTATCACCATGTATGCTTACTGAGTCAATTTCACAAGGTATTTGCTTACCACTGTGACAATTCAGCGACTGAGTTTGTACCATTTTGAGAACATGTTTTTTAGCTTGTTCTGGATCTATAATTAGAGCGTGTGGTTTTTTTCTAGAAACAAGATTGCCATCATCCTCATAGTTTCTATCTGCAAATATTTCACAAGCAAATTTCATACCTAATTTTTTAGCTGCTTGTTGCATTTTTGAACCTGTGGGTACTAAATAAATTAAATCTTTGTTAATATCTTTAATAGTTTTTGCCAGTGTTGTGGCTAACTCAATATCCTCACAAGCCATGTTATTTAATGCTCCATGAGGTTTAATATGAGATACATTTTCTTTATTCTCTGAGGCTATTTTTTGGAGTATATCGTATTGATCAACTATTAATTTTTTAATTTCAGATGAAGACAAATTCATTCTTTCTCTTCCAAAATTTTCTGGATCATTAAAAGAAGGATGGGCACCAATACTTACACCATTTTTTTTTGAAATTTTAATTACTTGATTCATTGTTTCTTTATCACCAGCATGATAGCCACATGCAACATTGGCAGAATTAATGATTTCTAATAAATCAGGATCATATTTATTAGAGTGATGTTTTGATTTCTCACCTAAATCACAATTTATATTAATTTCCATACTCTTAATAGTTAAGTATAACATGGCATGATAAAAAATATATCAAATCTTGGTGACGCAGCTTTGTACTGTGATTTTGGACAAGAAGTAAATAAAGAAACTAACACTAAAGTAATAAAATACTTTAAAAGTATTCAAAAAGAAAATATTCAGGGAATAAATAATTTAACACCATCCTATAATAAACTAATCATTTCTTTTGATTTAAAAAAAACCAATTTTAAAAGCCTTAAAAAGAAAATAGAAGGTTTAGATACACTTAATAGTAATACTTTAAGTGGTGAAAAAATAGAAATACCAGTATGTTGTGACGAAAATTTTTCATTAGATATAAAAAGATTAGAAGAAAAATTAAAAATTGATCGAGAAAATATTTACAAAAACTTTTTTAATAAAAACTTTTTTTGTTACATGACAGGTTTTATTGCAGGCATGCCTTTTTTAGGTGATCTTGATAAAACAATGAGAGCGAAACGCCTTGAAACACCAAGAGTAAAAGTGCCCAAAGGATCTGTGGGTTTGACTGAACAATTTGCAAATATATATACTTTTGAAAGTCCAGGAGGATGGAACATTATCGGTAATACTCCCAAAGATATCTTTGATAGTTCCAAAGAAATTGAACCTAATCTAATAAACCCCGGTGATACAGTCACCTTTACAAGAATTACAAAAGATCAATATCAAAATTACAATGAATAAAAATTATTTTGAAATTATAAGAGCTGGAATTAATACAACTTTTCAAGATTTAGGTCGAAAAAATCTTTATCACATTGGTATTCCATTTAGCGGTGCAATGGATAATAGAAATTATTTAATTGCAAATAAACTTGTGGGAAATGAATTAAATTCCCCTGCAATTGAATTTGCTTATCAAGGTCCATTATTAAAATATTTTGGAAAAAAAATAAATGTTGCAATTACTGGAGATGTAAAATTTTTACTTAAAAAAAATAAAGATGTAATTAACGGGATTTGCTATCAATCTTTTTCTTTAGAGAATGGTGATGAAATAGACATTATATCAACTAATAAATCTGTTTATGGATATTTAGCTATTAGTGGTCTATTAGATATAAAATTTCAGTGGTCAAGTTGTTCTACTAATACCAAAGCAAATATAGGAGCTAACAATGGTAAAAAGTTAGAAGCTAATCAAAAAATAAATATTTCTAAGATAAATGAAAATTTAAATAATAAAAAATTAAATTATATAAATACTAGAATAGAAAATATAAGAGTAATCAAAGGCACCAATTTTGACTATTTTTCTAATGAAGGAAAAGATATTTTTTTTAAAAAAGAATTTATAGTTTCTAAATTATCCGATCGTATGGGTATGAGGCTGGAAGGTCCAAAGGTTGAAAAT
>Ga0181395_1001314_pt1 | contig 10240 bp, 6 predicted proteins | sample 18SPOviralmetaG_FD_130124 | JGI IMG/M metagenome (GOLD analysis project Ga0181395, IMG submission 130124) | Marine viral communities from the oligotrophic San Pedro Time Series (SPOT) site, San Pedro Channel, CA, USA - 18 SPOT_SRF_2010-12-16 | ecosystem: Environmental > Aquatic > Marine > Strait...
TAGAACTAGAGAGGACTACTCTACTAAGCAGGAGTTAAGAGAAGATATGCGTATGGTTACAGAAGCTCTCCATAGGTTAGAAGATAAATTAGATAAAGTATTAGATAAGGGAAAATAAGATGGTACAATTAACTAGTGAACAGTTAGGCAATAGACAACAGGCCACATCAGCGTATCTTAATGATCCTGGAAGTCCTGATTTATTACCAGCAGCTAGAGCTTATGCTTTAAGTTTAGGTATAGATCAAAATGATACAGGTGGAATGGCTTCTGCTATGAGTAACTTTGCAGTAGGACACTATATTACTAAAGGTAAAAATGAAAATAGAGGTGGTACAGCAGGATTAGAAACTACAGGAACTGAAGTAAATACTAATTTAGCTATTGTACCTAGACTTTCTTTCACTACCTCTGCACCAAATGCAGAAGGTGAAACAAGTACATTTTACAATCCTGTTGAAGTTACGTTTGATCCTACTAATACACCTAATTTTACCTCTACTGACGGTGGAGATGATGCTGGTGGTGGTGATAGTGGACCAGGTGATGGATCTAGTGGTGGATCAGGTGGTGGTGGAGATACTGATAGTAATGCTGGTGGTGGAATAATGTCAGGGCCAGTAGATTTAGCTCCTGTAACTAATTTAATTGGTACACCAGGAGCAGGACAAACAGGGCCACAAGCAACTCTTATGGGTCAAACAGCAGGACTAGCTACAGGTCAACAAGGTATAAGAGATGTAGTAAATCCTTTAGGAGAACAAGTTACTGCATTACAAAGTGCAGTGACACCTTTAGCTGGTAATGTAGGAGAAATAAAAACAGGTGTAACTAATTTAGGAACTAATGTTGGTACAGCAGCAGATAAGTCTGGATTGTATGCTCCTATAAGTAACCTTCAAACTGGTGTTACTGGTATATCTTCTGCAATTGGTACGCAAGCAGAGGGTCAACCTAACTTACTAACAGGACAAAAAGATCTTACAAGAGATGTAGGAAATGTTCAACAAGGTGTAACTAATTTAACTACTAATATAGGAGCGCCTGCTGCTGAAGGTGGGCCTCAAACTTTATTTGCAGGTCAGGCAGATATATCAAAAGCTATAGGTACACCTGCTGATGGACAAACTTTATTTGGTGGACAACAAGGATTAATGAGTGGTCAAACAGGTTTAACAACAGATATAAGAAAAGTTGGATCAGATTTGACAACAACAGGAACTAACCTACAAAAAGCAATACAAGATTTTCAAGCTGCTTCCCAAGAATATCAAGCAGGTGCAACTGCTAAACGTGGCGATATAGCTAACACTGCTATTGCAAATCAAAATACTTTAATGGGATCTTTAGGTGATGTAGGATTAAATACAAATCGTGCTGCTGAAATGTTAACTAAACAAAGACAGGATGAAGCTGCTCAATATAAAACAGCACAAGCTCCATTACAACAACAGATTGCAAATCTTACCGCCAGTAATAATGCTCAAGGTAATGCTAATCAGCAGATAGGTGCATTAGGCCCAATGGCTGCTGATCCAAGAGATGCTCTTATACAACAGTTACTTACCAGAAATGCATCTCTGATGAATAATAGACCAGTATAAGGTAAAAAACTATGCCAGTACAGAATCCCCCTAACTTTGGTACGTATGTGCCTAGCGCATACTATTCTAATTTTCAAACTCCAGAAGGAGCATTAACATATCAACAGTTTAATCCACAACTGTATGCTGATGCAAATCCTAATGTAGTTGCAGATCCTGGTTTTATAGGACAAGGACAATACTCACCTAATGCAACTTTAGCTAATCCTACTGCACAAGAAGCATTGTATGCAAATTATTTAGGTAGATATCCCGATAATCCACAAACAACTTTACCTGGTGTTACTGGTTTTAATGCAGGAGAATATGCTAGAACTCCTGAAGAGTTAGCCGCTATAACAACAGCAGATAATGTTGCTAATTTGCAAGGACAATTAGATGAATATATAAATCCTGAGACAGGTGAACTAAGAGAAGAGTTAACTGGTGGTGATCTTCCCTCATTAGAAGAGATTAAAAATCAAGATGAAGCTACCTTAACAGGTACGTTGGCAGGATTAAAAAGTAGATTACAAGCTAGAGGTATAGGATTTAAAGGTGAATTTAGTGATCTCGCAGGTGGTGAAGCATACGATAAATATAAAACTGCTGTAGGAACTAAAGAAGGTTTCGTAGATGAATACGGTAATCCTACTGCTATAGGAAAACAGGCAGAGTTAGCAGAAAATCCTGTACTACCTACAGGAACTACTTTAGAATTAGATAGAGTAACTGCACAAGATGATGAGTTTTTAGATAAGTCGGACTATAGTATAGATCCAAATAAAGGTCAGGTAACGGCATCTACTGGAACTGCTGAAACAATAGGTCAACAACCTAAAACAGATTCACAAAGTTTTACTGCTGATCAAAGTTTTGAATCTGTTAAACAACAGGCTATGGTTGCGGCCAAACAACAAGGACTAACAGACACTGTTACTGCACAAACTGGTACTGTAGAAAAAGAAGCTACTGTACAGGGTCAATTAGAAGGTTTAATGAAACAGTTTGAAGGTGGTAATATTCCTCCATTTGCTGCTGGTGCTATTAGATCTGCACAAAATATGCTTGCACAAAGAGGTATGGGTGCATCTAGTATGGCAGGGGCTGCTATCGTACAGGCCGCAATGGAAGCTGCTACACCTATAGCTGCTGCTGATGCACAAACATATCGTAGTATGCAGGAATTAAATCTAAACAATAGACAACAGGCAGAAGTATTAAATGCTCAGATGACTATGCAATTAGACTTAGCTAATCTTAATAATGAACAACAAGCCAGAGTTACTAATACATCTAATAGGGTTCAATCATTGTTTAATGATACGGCTGCAACTAATGCATCTAGACAGTTTAATGCATCAAGTGAACAACAGAATGATCAATTCTTTGCATCACTATTTAATAATACTTCACAGTTTAATGCTAACCAAAAAAATTCTATGGAACAGTTTAATACTGGACAAGAGAATACAGTCAAACAGTTTAACTCTACATTACAGAATACTAGAGAACAGTTTGAACAGAAGAATGCTATAATAATTGATCAGGCTAACGTAGTATATAGACGTAATATAAATACAGCTAATACAGCTATAGCTAATGCAGAGAATGAATATAATACTCGTACTCTATTTAATATAAGCCAAACTGCTCAGAATAATTTATTGCAGGAACATAGAGATCAAGTAAACTTTGCAAGAGTTTCATCATTAAATAATGAATCTTTTCAAAATCAATTAGCATTATCTTCATTTGCTTTTGATAAAGATATAGAATTGGCTGCTGATATTGCAGAAGGTAGACTAGAAACTAGAATACTGGGTGCAGTTGTTGATGCAGTATTTGATTAATAGGAGGACTACTAATGGCATTTGACCCCTTTGGTACAATAGCAACATTAATATTTGGAAATAAAAAATCAGCTAACCCTGTAGAAGCTGTTTTTGGTAATGTTATTGGTAAAGTTGGAAGTGCAGCAACAAGTGCTATCTTTGATAAAGATACAAAACAAACACCAAATAGAACCAGATTTAATAGACAAGGCCCAGCCCAAAGATCTTCTATTCCTCGCGTAGAAGCACGTAGTACAGGACAACCTGCTCAAGCATCTAATAAATCAATGGACAGATTACAGGCAGAATACTCACTCAGTCGATTATCATTAAGGGCTGGTGGGATAGATGTAGCTGAAGGTGCGGTACGAAAAGTTTCTACTCAACGTGGGCTATCTTTTAGAACCTAAAACTAATAAAGGAATTTAATATGTCAATGGAAATGGAACCAGAAGTAATGGAAGAAGCTCCTGCTATGGAAGATACTTCTCCAGAGTTTAATGGGCCTATTCCTGGTTCATCTTTAACAGGTGAATTAGGGAAAGAAACTAATGAAAGACCTCCTAGAATAGTAGATGCTGCTGAAGCATATAGAGATGTATTTTCAAGAATAAGTAAACCTAAAGCTTTTCAACGTATTGTAATATCTGCAAAGATGGATATTCCTATAGAGTTAGTTGCACGTTCTCTTGTATTCTCAGGTTGGGCTATGGGTCATTACTCACAAGATATTATGCTACAAATTTATGGGCCTGTATTTGCTATAATGATGGAAATGCTAGATGAAGAAGGTATAGAGTATGTAGCTCTAGCTCAAAGATCAGAAGACATGAGATTATCTGAAGCTATGGAACAATTAGCTGAATATGAAAAATTTAAAGAAGGATCGGTATCAGAAGAAGAAGAAGTAGATACAGAAGTAGAAATGATGCCTGAAGAAGAAGAGGGTGGAGAAATGATGCCCGAAGAAGATGAGGAACCTTCTGCACCTACTACTGGTTTAATGGGAAATAGGAGTGTAGCGTAATGGGTATAATGTCATTAGTAGGTAATATTCTAGGTAGTAGTGATGCTAAAAGATTTGCTATGGCAGATGAATTATCTGTAATGCTAGGGGAAAAAGAAGCAGAAGCACAAGATTACTATAAAATGATTTCTGATGAAAATGAAGCAACAAAAAAACAAGCTATAGCTGATTTAAAAAGTCTTAAAGGTATAGAAAATAAAGAAGCTGATTTAGGATCAACAATATTAAATACTGATGCAGTACAGAAAGCTATTTCTAGTTTTAATACTGCTACTGGTCAAAATATTGATTTTTCAAAAAATAAAGAATTTATGAGAAAGATAGGTAGTGAAGCTAACAGAGCTTTAGTAGCAGGTATAAACGTAGAAACGTATACAAAAAATCTTGTTAAATCTTTTTATACTGATAGTAAAAAAGGTGAGACTCGATTTTCTAAATTTTTTGATGGTTCATTTGAAGCAGAAAAACAAGCAAAGCTTGACGCTCAAAAACAAAAATCACAACAACTTGCAGAGGGATCACGCCCTAATTTAGGAGGTAGACTATCCAATATATTTAATCGTAAGCAAGCATACAAAGAACAACTAATGGGGGAACAATCTAAAATAGATCCAGAAGTTGCTCGTCAAATGGAAAAAATACAAAAAGGTGAACCTGCTACAACAGAAAGGGAAATGCTTACAACTACATTTGTAAATATAAGTGACTCTGAAACTAGAGGATTACTTAAAAACTCAAACGTAATAGCAGCAGGAAAAAATAAAGTAGAGCCTGTATTAAGTGCAGATGGTTCTTCTGTAACAGGTTTTAAAGGTGGAGATAATGAGGGTATTGAGGTTGCTCGTACTATTATGGAGTTAATGCCTTTTATGGCTGAAGCAGAATATGGTAAAAATGATGCTGCAAGACTTTACAATGATGCTGAAGATATTATGACGTATGCTATTAATAAAGCTAGAGAAGATAAAGAAGCATATGATGCTGCCCCAGAAACAGAATTTAATAAAGTGATGGATAGTATTAAAAATACATTTAGCGGAATGAACTCAGTAGAAAAAGTTGATTACATAAACCAGCTAAAAAAAGGAAAAGGGAAACCCATTACAAAATTACCTACTAAAGAATCAACATTTAAAACAAAGCTTGGTAAGTTAGTAACAGAAGAAAATTCAAAAAATATAGGAGAGAAATTATATTTAGAGGAAAAAGCTAAATTAGTAAGCGGTACAACTGATCGTTATAGAGTGGTAGTACCAGAAACTAATGAAATAATAGAATATAAATTATATAAAAGAAGAGTAATAGATTGGAAAGTTATAGCAAAAACTAAAGCTGGAGGTCTAGGATTAAAAGGAGGAGTAAATACAGAAGCAAACAAAACAAAAGAAATAATAAAAGATTCAGGTCTTTCTAAAGAAGAAGAAAAAAGAGCTTTATCTTTAGAAGAAAAATTTCAAAATAGACACGCACTACAAAAGAAGAAAATCTCAGATAATGAAGAAGAAGATCTACAGGAAAAAGTAAAAGAAAAACAAGCCTTAGAAAAACGAAGAGCTAAAAACAAAGAAATAAATGCAGCTTTATTTAAAAATAAAAAATAAGGATTTATAATGGCTAAGTTAACAACTGAACAATTATTGCAAAATGAAGAGTTTGTAGATACACTTTTTAATTATGCTGAGAGGCAAGGTAAAAATTATGGTACTAGTGTACAAGCTTTAGAAAACTTCTTAGGAGATTATCGTGGCGTTCAAGCTAATACTGCACTTGCGTTTATGTTTTCTAATGATGTTGAAAATATTCGGGATGATGAAGAAAGAAAAAAATTAGGTCGATTATATAAAGCTGTAGATGAAGATTTAGAAAATTTTGCTGGTGAACAAACAGCCCTTCAAACTGTTACAGAATACGGTGTAAAGGGTATATTAGATCCTTTAAATATATTTGGTTTGGGTATAGGTAAAGTGGTTGCATCTACTGTAGGTAGAGCAGGAATTAAAAAATTAATATCTGATGCGTTTAAAAAGAAAGCAGTAACTTCACCTATAATACAAGGTGCTAAAGCAGGTGCTTTAACTGAAGGTGGTATAGGTCTTACACAAGGTTTTTTATTAGAAGACATAAAAGGTGAAGATGCATTAGACTATCAAGATGAAATCAACTATGGCAATGTAGCATTACAAGGAATTGTTGGTGGATTATCTGGTGGTGTATTAGGTGCAGCAGGTGCTAAATTAGGTAAGAGTGCTACAAAAAATGTAGAATCTATAGAGAAAGCAGCTGAAGAAGCTAAACTAGCTAAAAGCACTCAGCATAAAGTTGCTCAATCTAAAGATGTAGAATCTTTCCTAACTAAAACAAATCCTGACACAAATAAAAATTATGTAGAAACTGACGTAATAGGTACATATGTAGAGTCTCCTACTAAAGGTGTTAACTTACTAACAGATAATGCTGAGAACTATGGCACGTATGGTAGGATAATGGATGTTGAAAAAGGGCAAGCTACTGTAGAATTTATTCCAACAAAGTATTCCAAAGAAAAAAATCCTACAACAGGCAAATTTGATGAGCGATTACAAATTACAGTTCCTATTTCAAAACTTAAAGCAACATCACTAAAGAATAAAGATGAATATCTTAAAGAATTTGTAGAAGAATATGGGTTGTTTTTTGATAAGGCTGGTATTGAAAGTGGTAAACAACTATTAAGAGATTCTAAAAGAGTTTCTTCTTCAGAGATAGAAGAAATATTTACAAATACATTATCGCAAGATGCGTATGAAGATGTAACTAGATTTGTATTTGATGCAGGGCAATCTATACAACAAACTATGCCTGATTCTAAATTGGCAAAACAGGTTGAGGTTGTACTCGATGATCCTACTAAAAGAGTAACTGAAAAGGTTGCTACTTTATTACAGCTTGGATCTAAAAATAAAGAACTTTTATCAGAAAGTATTAATAAAGCATTAGCATCTAGTGGTAGATCAGTGGATGAACTGGTTAATATATTAAAAGCAGATCTATCTGTATCAGCAAGTAAGATGGCAACGCAATCAGATATTCAAAAGTTGTTAGATCCTACATCTGAAATTAATAAAAAATTAAATAAAATGTTAGCTAATCAAACTGATTCTCAAAGAAAGATGCTTAGTGCATTAGCAGATGAGAGACAGTTAGAAAAACAAATGGCTAAAAAGTTTGGTGTGTCTGTAGATCTATGGAGATCTTTTTTAGTTACACAACCTGCTACTACATTACGTAACATAATTGGTTCTATATTAAGGGTACCAGGTGAAACATTAAATACTACAATAGATAAATTTATGGTAGAGTTTGAAGCTAGTGCATTAGGTTTAACTGCTCCAACATTTGTTCCACAGAAAGATGTAACCTTATTAGCTAAAAATCTATTAAGTCCTTATGAATCTGTGCAAATGGCTCAGATGGTATCTAAAAGTTTTCCTGAAGCAGAACGTCAATTATTTAAACTCTTTGATGATTACTTCTCTAGTACATTAAGTGAAAAAACTGGAGCAGGTGGTGTATTAAAAAGTATAAATTATATTTCTCAAAAAGCCAATGTTTTAAATAGGATGCAGGACAGATCCATAAAATCAGCAGGTTTTATGACAGAGCTAGACTATCAAATAAAAAATGCAATACGAAGAGGAGAGATTACTGATCCTGAAGTTAAAGGCATAGAAGACGTATTAAGACAAGATAAGATGAATTTATTAAATGATACGATGGTATCTAAGGCATTAGAGTTCGCTTACAAGTTAACCTATCAAACTAGGAATGCAGGTGATGATTTAATCATTGGTGGTAAGATGATTAATAACCTTCAGAATGCAGCCAATAGATTAGCAATAGTAAAACTAGGTATTCCTTTCCCCAACTTCATATTTAACGGAATTGTATATAACTTAAATAGATTAGGATTTGGGGCAGCAAAAGCTTTAGTAGCAAGAGGTAAGGTACTTAAGTTTGATAAAGCAGATATATTAAAAGAAAGAGTAGATGCTAATTTAATTAAAGGAAATATAGAAAAACTTAGAAAACTTAATGCAAAAGAAATAAAAGATATTAATAAAAAACAAGGTAGAAACTATGTTACTGAAGAGTTAAAAAGATTAACAAATCAATTAGATGAGTTAGATGCTAAAGCAGGTACTAGATTAAAAGATGTAGAGAATTACAGAAAAGGTATAGTAGAAACTATAGAAGGTGTATCTTTTATAGGGGTAGCGTATGGCATACGAGAAATGTATGGTGGTTCTAGATATGATGAAATTAAAGTAGGAAATAGCAGTTTTAATGTAGGCCCATTATTTCCATTAACTCCGTACCTTTGGGTTGCTGAAGCGATAAGAAAAAGATTAGATGATGAACCTTTTGATGCTACATTTATAGGAGAGGGTATAGAAGCCCTAACAGGATTTCAAACTGATAGAGCAGGGCCGATATCTAAGTTTGTAGGTAATTTAAGAAAAACTTTAGATACCATAAGCAATAGCGATGATCCTAATACATACAAAAAAATAGGTGAGGAGTTTGGAGCATTTGCAGGATACATTGCTAAAGGATATTTAACTCCATTAAAAGCTTTTGATGACTTAGTTAAGACTGTTGGATCTAAAGAATTACGTCTGTCTTATGATAAAAACTTTCAAAATGTTATTTCAGAAGAGTCTGATTCATTAGGTGTAGAAGCTATTCGTGGAGCCTTTAACGAATTTTCTAGACAAATGATTAGAGGTACTTCTGCTCAAGGATTATTAGGTGGGAGTGAAGAAGATACTATATCTGTAACAGGAGAAGAACAAAAAATACAATCTGCTCCTTTTATAAAGCAAATGACAGGTGTAGGAAACGTACCACCAAGAGATTCTGTAGGAGATGAGTTAGAAAGATTAGGAATACCCTCTTGGAAATTAGCAAAAAGATCTTCTGTACCTGAGTATACTAGGCTGTATAAAATACTTTTAGGTCAAGAATCAGAAAAGTATACAAAACGATGGATTAATTCAGAAATATATAAAAATTTATCATTTCAAGATCAGCTTGATAGTGTAAGAAATATATATTATGGAGATAAAGGAGATATGTCACCTACACTTCAAGAAGCGTTAAGATCTTTTGGGCCTCTATATAATAATGTAAGAGAAAAAGTATCATCAAAAATAAAAAATGACAAAAAATATCAATTTTTAGATCAGTTACATAAATTTAGAACTAGAAACAGTAAAGCAGAAATAAGCAGAGCATTAAAAGAAAGACCTGGTACTATGACCAACCCTATCAAATACTATGGGGATAATACAGCCGATAATAGATCTGTTGCAAAAGCTAGGCTTCAAGCTAGAGAATTACTAGAACTACAAACTATAATAGATAGCTTTGGTAGAGGGATGGCTGGATATATAAATAAAGCTGAAGGTGGTTACGTATCACAAATGAATGAATTAGGATTTTAAGGAGAACATCATGGGTGGATTCCCAATGGAAATATTTACGCTTCTAGCATCAACCGTATTAGGTGGTGTTATGAGTATATGGGGGCAGAACATTAAGTCCAAGCAAGAAGCTAACAAAATGTATATAGCTGCCCTAACAGAAGAAAGCAAGATCACTGCTTCTGCAAGAGAACATGGTACAAAAGATGCACACTTTGCATGGACCAGGAGAATTATAGCATTGTCTGCTGTATTCTCTATTATCGTGCTACCTAAGATAGTACCACTGATATATCCAGAACACCCTTGGATGGTTACTGTAGGTTATGCAGA
>Ga0181395_1001317_pt1 | contig 10234 bp, 18 predicted proteins | sample 18SPOviralmetaG_FD_130124 | JGI IMG/M metagenome (GOLD analysis project Ga0181395, IMG submission 130124) | Marine viral communities from the oligotrophic San Pedro Time Series (SPOT) site, San Pedro Channel, CA, USA - 18 SPOT_SRF_2010-12-16 | ecosystem: Environmental > Aquatic > Marine > Strait...
AGCGGTGACCGGAAAGGTAAAAGCCGGAAGCAAGGACGCCAAACGACGCAAGTCTTTCTGTGCGCGGTCTGCCGGACAAATGAAGAAGTTTCCGAAAGCAGCGAAAGACCCAAACAGTCGTCTTCGCCAAGCAAGAAAGAGATGGAAATGTTAGCAAATCTTATCGGTCCCGTAACAAATCTTCTTGACCAGTTCATTGAAGATAAGGACCAAAAGGCAAGGCTGGCCCATGAAATAGCCACGATGTCTCAAAAACATGCCCAGCAACAAGCGATGGGGCAACTCGAAATAAACAAGGCCGAAGCCCAGCATCGGTCTATTTTTGTAGCGGGTTGGCGTCCCTTTCTTGGGTGGGTGCTTTCTTTTGCGATGGCATGGCATTTTATCCTAGCTCCGTTCATCATCTTCGGTGCAGGGATGGCAGGTATGGAACTGCCTGAGTTGCCTGTGTTTGACATGGATAGCCTAATGACTGTGCTTCTTGGCATGTTAGGACTTGGCGGCTTGAGAACAGTAGAAAAGGTCAAAGGACTGACCAAGTGAGTTCGAAGCAAATCTTAGAATGGAAAATACTTCCAAGATTTATGATGCTGATAATGACCTTGATGAGTTGGCGTTGTGCAGAGTGGTTTATGAGCTTGGAAGACCCGACAGCACCACAATCAGCGTTTGTCTCCGTTGTTATGGGAGCTATGACAGGTGCGTTTGGCGTTTGGATGAGCAACGAAGGAAAGAAGTAGATGAAAAAATCAGTACAAGCACCCAAAGGATATCATTGGATGAAGTCCGGTAAAAGTTACAAACTTATGAAAAATCCTCCCGGCGGATATAAACCTCACAAGGGCGGGTCTACTCGTGCATCCTTTGATGTACAGAAAGTGCATACAAAGTGAAATACGACACAAGCCACCTGCTTGATAAAGTAATCGAACACGAAGGAATGGTCTGCCAAGTGTACCAAGATACGCTCGGCATCGACACTATCGGCATCGGTCGTAACCTTCGTGACCGGGGTATTACCAAAGAAGAGCTAGAATACATGGACATCTCCGGCATGGAAGAGGTATACAAAAAGGGTATCTCTGAAGCTGATGCACGGTACATGGCTATGAACGACATTCGAATTGTCGAAAAGGAACTGGTCGCAGTTCATCCGTGTGTTGATAACCTCGATGCGGTTCGCCAAATGATACTTGTTGACATGGCCTTCAACATGGGTGTTCCTCGCCTGTGTAAGTTCAAAAAGATGTGGTACGCTATCCACGACTTAAACTTTGAAGCTGCAAGTTTTGAGATGACCGATTCGAAGTGGGCTAGGCAGGTTGGCAATCGCGCACACAAGCTTTCTGAAGCTATGAGAAAGGGAGAGTTTTGATGATTGAACGAGGTCGTCCCGGTATTAGAGCAGGAGGCTCTAAAAGTAAAAACCAGAAGGATACAAGCATAAACGCTCCTTCATACATAGGCTCTATTTACCGCACTAAAACAGAAAATAAAAACATAAGTGGAGAAGGAACAGTACCTCTAGGAAAAGCTACGGTTACTTTAGGCGGAGCATATTCTAGCAGCAAGGTAACAGAATCACTTCCGGAAAACAAAATTGGCATTCCTGAAAATGTTCAAACACAAATATATAAAAAGCTATCTGCCGGACTAGGTTACAATATTACACCTGACCTTAAAATTTCTGGATTTATAGACCAAGATAAATTTAGCGGAAACAAAAACACTAAAAAAACTGTGCAAATATCCGGCAACGTAAAAGGTGGTAGATTTGTAGGTTCATTTTCTGATTCTAGCACAGGCGAAAAAGTAGGACGTTTTAGTTTAGTTATTCCGTTTGCACATGGTGGCAAAGTAAAACCAAGAGGTAGAAAGGCTACGTATTGACATGCCCCTAACTAAAAAAGGCAAAGACATTATGAAATCGATGCAACGCACTTACGGGGGAAAGAAGGGTGAACAGGTCTTCTACGCAACAGCAAACGCTGGCAAAATCGAGGGTGTTGAAAAGAAAGCGCAAGGAGGGTCGGTTGGAAAGACTGGCTATGCGACGGGCGGTGAAACGAAAAGCAAAAGTCGAGTTAATGAGGCTGGCAACTACACTAAGCCCGGAATGAGAAAGCAACAGTTCAATCGTATCAAAGCTGGCAGCAAGGGGGGCAATCCCGGACAGTGGTCAGCACGTAAGGCACAGATGCTGGCTAGTGCTTACAAGAAAGCTGGTGGGGGCTACAAGTCATAATGGAATGCTTCACGTCTTCTTGCTCGTCGTCTATATTGGTACTGGAGAGAATCGTTACCTCGCTAGTGGAGATATGTATTTCGCATCTATTACCACCTGTAATTTTTACGCAGCCCAGTCAACCAAGCGGTACGGAAGTTACCGCTACTTGGATTGGATGGACGCAAGAGACCGTGTTACCGCATATTGCATACCTAAGTATATAAAAGAAGGCATTGTAGAGGTGTACTGACATGTTAGCAGAATTGGCAGCAGCAAATGCAGCGTTCGGCGTTATTAAGTCTGCTGTCCAAAATGCAGGGGACCTTGCAAAAGCCGGAAGTGCAATCGGCAAGTTCGTAGGTGCAAAGGAAGAAATTGAACGCAAGATACAAGGTAAAGCGAGAGGAAGTGCCTCTGGTTCAGACCTTGAAAACTTTATGGCTCTTGAATCTATTAAGCAACGAGAAGCCGAACTCAAACAGATTATGATTTACACGGGTCGTCCCGGACTGTGGCAAGATTGGCAGCGATTTCAAGTTGAAGCTAGAAACCAACGACGAGACCAAGAACGTAGATTACGAGCTAAAAAACAAAGAACTCTTGAAATACTTGTGATTGCAGGGGCTATAATTCTAGGAGTAGGTGGGCTTGCAATAGCAGCGTACTTCTTAAAAAGCTTGCGTTAGTTTGCAAAAAGGTGTATAATAATCATAAGCACAGAAATACATAGGACATTGTTATGAGCGATTTAAAAACTAGAGTGGAACTTAGAGCGTTAAAAAGACAGCAACGCACTGCTTCTATACAGACAAAAAATGCACAACAAGAACTGGACCTTTTAAAAAGGATAGATAGCAAAGCCCTTTCCGCAAAAGATAAAAAAATTAAAAATGCTCTTATGGCAAGGCAAAAAGATATTATCAAAGGTTTAAAACCTCCTACACTTGCCTCATCAGCAGCTAAATTTGGTTTAAGAAGTCTTCCGGGTGTAGGGACATTTCTTTCCATGATGAGTTCTAAACCTGCAGGTGCTGGTTCTGACAGAGTACCCGGTCAAGAGTACAAATCAGGTGGTAAAGTCACTAAAAAACATAGGTAGATTTATGAAAAAACTTGCCGTTGATGCACTTTTGTTTCAGTACAAAGCTCAAAAGAAACACGCAGAACATACTCTTGAAAATTACCTAAATAACCCTATTGCAGTTGGCGAACACCCCGACCTTATCAAAGAAATGGATACGGCACTTCAAAAATGGGAAGACGCCAACGGAAAATTAGAAACCCTGTTGAGACTTACTGGAGACGGCAGTGGCATTGGCTAAAAGTCAGAAGTCCCTCAAATCGTGGACTAAACAAAAGTGGCGCACAAAGTCTGGAAAACCCTCTACACAGGGTTCGAAGGCTACAGGAGAACGTTACCTTCCGGAGAAAGCCATCAAGGCACTCAGTTCGAAGGAGTACGCAGCCACTACCCGTGCGAAGCGCAAGGCTACTAAGGCTGGTAAGCAAGTTGCAAAACAGCCTAAAGCTATCGCCAAGAAGACTAAATCTTACAGGAAAGTGTGATGAAAAAAAAGATTAGATATCACGTTGCTATGATTTTGTTACGCATCAGTAGACTGTTTGGGGCTGTGGACAACTGGTTGTGGACAAAGCATCGTAACCTTTTAAAAAAGAATCGTGACTAATGCCTCTACTCAATTCAGGTTCAAAGTTTGTTACAAAAGTCACAGCACTGTCATCAACTAACGACACAGATTGCTACGTTGTGCCAGCAAACTTTTCATCTCGTGTAGAAAACATGATGATTTCAAACAATCACAGTGGTAGTCATACCTTTACTGTAAAGTATTATGAAAAGGTTGCTAACACCACCTACACATTAATAGACGCGCACTCTTTAGCATCTAATGCCACAACTAACGTATTTACTGCAGACAAACCCTTATATATACGTGCAGAAGATAAACTTATTGTAGATGCTGGCACGGCTGATACTCTTGTTATTACGATTAGTGCAGAAGAATTCTTTGACCCGAATAGGTAACCTATGAACTACCTCGAACTTACCAATGCTGTTCTCCGCGAAATTAACGAAGTTGAAGTTACCAACATCGGTTCGACTCGCGGCATTCAAACTTCCGTCAAGGACTTTATAAACAAAGCCCAACGGGATATCATCAACTCTGAGGTTGAGTGGCCTTTTACTGTCGTTAGTCAGTCCTTTAGCACCGCTGCTGGTACTTCTGAATACTCTCGTGAGTCTGACGCTAAGACTCTTGACTTCGATAGCTTCACCGTTCAAAAGTCGGGAGAGGCAGAGCGAACCCTTCGTTACCTGTCCTTCAACGAATACCTCGACGCAAAAAACGAAATAGACACGAACCCTAACACAAGCGCACGGGCTGCTCCTGATTTTATCTACGAGACTCCGGATAACAAAATCGGTCTTTCTCCTGTGCCTGACGGCACCTACACGGTTCGGTACTACTACTTCCAGACATCTACCGATATGTCCGGTGCTACAGACACACCTGTAATTCCAGAGCGGTTTCACGACGTGATTGTTAACCGCGCAAGGTATTACGCTCACATGCTACGCTCAGACGTTCAGTTTTCGCAACTTGCAATGCGGGATTACACAGACGGTTTGAGCCGGATGCGTGTCGAACTAATCAATCGCAAGGACTACATGAGGGCTGTCTAATGCCAGAAACATCGCTAATCAGCCCGGCAGTTGTTCGATTAGGCGGCGGTCTGGTCCTCGACAAGGACACGTTCTCCATTCCTCCGGGTGCTGCTCTTCAGTTGCAAAACTTTGAGCCGGACATCAACGGAGGCTACCGACGCATCAACGGGTTCGCAAAGTACGATACGAACCAAGTTGGCGGCTCGACAGGAACTATTCTTGGAGTTCACGTCTATCAAAATCAAGTGATTGCATCTAAGGGTACGGCGGTTTACAAGGGTACGGGTAGCGGTTGGACAAGCATAGACACCGGAAGAACTAGCGCAGGACGTTTTGACTTTGCAAACTTTAATTTTAACAACACTGAAAAAGTTATCTGGTGTGATGGAGCCAACAATGCTTCAGTGTACGATAACAGTTCGGTTACAGATATTAACGCTACAGGCGCACCTGCGAACCCTCAGTTCGTGGCTGTGTTTAAAAGTCACGTGTTTTTTGCAGGTATGTCGGCAAATCCGCAGGAAGTGGTGTTTACGTCTCCGTTTGATGAGACGGACTTTTCAACGGCGAATGGGGCAGGGTCGGTTCGCGTCGAAAGCCCCGTCAAGAAACTAAAAGTTTTTCGTGACCGTCTCTTCATTTTTTGCGAAGACCAGATTTACTTTCTTGCAGGTTCGTCGGTTGCTGACTTTCAGATGCAACCTGTCACACGGAGCATCGGTTGTGTCGATGGTTTCAGTGTTCAAGAGATAGCAGGTGACGTTATATACTTGGCTCCGGATGGTTTGCGAACTATCGCTGGTACAGAAAAGATTGGGGACATCGAGTTAGGAACCGTATCAAAACAGATACAGCCCCGCCTCGATAACATCGACAAAGACCGCATCTCCTCTGTTGTTATTCGAAACAAGAGTCAATACAGATTGTTCTTTCCTGATGATACAGGAACTACGGCTGGCGCACCGGGTGTTATCGGCGTAATCAAGGCAGGTGTTGAAGGTGGCATGGGCTGGGAATATGCTGACCTTAAAGGTATTAAAGCAGCGTGTTGCGTGTCTGGGTTTATTAGCGGCACTGAAACAATCTTGCATGGCGGTTACGATGGTTACATCTACAGGCAAGAATCAGGCAATAACTTTGATGGAACCAACATTCAGGCTATTTATCGTTCTCCTGACTTTACGATGGGCGACGCAGGTATCCGAAAGCTCATGCAGCGGATTATCTGGAACTACGATAACGAAGGAACAGTTAACTCAAAGTTTCGAATTCGGTACGATTTTAATTCATCGAGCGTACCACAGCCAAACGAATACGAACTAACCACAGGTGCAGCGATTGCTATCTATGGTTTTACTACTTCTACTTACGGAACAGCCGTGTACGGTTCAAGTGGTACACCTCTGGTTCGCCAAAGCATCGAAGGAGGCGGGTTTACGGTTGCGGTTCGTCTCGACGACAATCAAGGCGCAGCCCCCCTATCTTTAAAAGGTTACCAACTAGAATTTACTCCCGGAGGAAGGAGATAACACATGGCAGGTTACACTAGACAATCGACCTACACTAACGGTGACGTTATTAACGCAGCAGATTCCAATGATGAATTTGACCAAGTTCTGGCCGCCTTTAATAACACGACAGGTCATAAGCATGATGGCACAACTGCAGAAGGTCCAGTCATTGGTTTGATTGGTGACCCCGGTGTTGCTACACCTAAAAACAAAGTTGTTGTAGATGACACAAATAATCAAATTGAATTTAGTATTGATGTATCTAGCACATCTACTGAACAGTTTGTAGTTAAAGATGGTGTAATTGAACCTACTACTGATAGCGATATTGATTTAGGTTCTAGTGGTAAAGAATTTAAAGACCTTTATATTGATGGTGTTGCATACGTTGACAGCATTGCAATGCCGACTACTACAGTCACGGATATACTAGATGAAGATACTTTATCCTCTAACAGTGCTACGGCGTTGGCTACACAGCAGTCGATTAAAGCATATGTGGATACGACAATTACAGCGCAAGACCTTGACTTCCAAGCAGACTCAGGTGGCGCACTTAATATCGACCTTGACAGCGAGACTCTCACGCTTACAGGTGGCACAGGCATTGATACTAGTGGTTCAAGTAATACTGTTACTTTTGCTATTGACAGTACTGTAGCTACCCTTGCAGGTTCACAATCATTAACAAATAAAACTATTGATGTTGATAATAACACTGTATTTAATATTGAGGTAGACAACCTAAAGTCAGGTGTTCTTGACACAGACTTGTCTAGCGTTGCTGGTACAGACACTACACTAGCATCTGCTAAAGCTATTAAAGCATACGTAGACGCACAGGTAACTGCATCTGACCTTGACTTTCAAGGTGATAGCGGTGGCGCACTTAGCATTGACTTAGATAGTGAGACACTAGACATTGCTGGTGGCACAGGCATTGATACCTCTGGTTCTAGTAACACACTGACTGTTGCGATTGACAGCACAGTAGCTACGCTTACTGGCTCACAGACGATGACAAACAAAAGCCTGACAGCACCTGTTCTTACAGGTTCAGCTTCTGCTGCTGGCTCTATCCTTTTTAAAGAAGACACAGATAATGGCACAAATGCTGTAACACTTATTGGTCCTGCTGCTACAGCAGACATAACTGTTACACTGCCAGCAAGTGCTGGTACAGTTGCATTGACTTCTGACATACCTTCTTCTGGTATATCTAGTGGTAATGTAGCCACCTTTACTAGCGGTGCAGCAGACAACGACTTCTTACGTATTGATGGTACTGCTATTGAAGGGCGTTCTGCAGCCGAAGTGCTTTCTGACATAGGCGGTCAAGCATCACTAACATTTGGCATATCAAACACCAATGCCGTGAAGATTGATAGTTCTTCTGTTGCTGATGATGAGTATGCACGGTTTACCGCTAACGGTTTAGAGAGTCGTTCAACTGCAGAAGTTCTTTCAGATATCGGTGGTCAAGCATCCCTAACCTTTGGCATCTCAAATACTAATGCAGTCAAAATTGATAGTTCATCTGTGGCGGATGATGAGTATGCTAGATTTACTGCTAATGGACTTGAAAGTAGGTCAGCATCAGAAACACGTACTGATATAGGGCTAGGTAGTGCCGCAGTATTGACTGCAGGTACATCCGCTAACAATGCTGTACAGTTAGATGGTTCAGCAAGACTACCAGCAGTAGACGGTTCACAGTTGACTAACTTACCCTCTGCTGGTGCAACCGCTGGCTTTGCAGTAGCTATGGCAATTGCATTATAAGCTTGACAAAATAGTACACAAATGATACCATTATGTATGTTACTAGTTAGGAGTAATTATGGCACAGGATTTTGAAAGAAACATTGCAAGGAATGTTGGTACAGGCGCAGTAACCCTACGTACAGCCAACTCTGATGATGCGCTTATTGGTATCAACATTGCTAATGTTACAACCACACAAATCTTAATGGATGTGTTTATTAACGATGGGTCTAATGACTACTACATTGTTAAGGATGCACCTATTCCTGTAGGGTCAGCCCTGCAAGTATTAGATGGCGGTGCAAAAGTTGTAATGCAAGCAAGTGACGTACTTAAAGTACAAAGTGATACCGCATCTAGCGCAGATGTTTGGGTCTCTGTAGTTGACACTATCAGCGCATAGGGAATAGACAATGCCTTACATTGGACAAAAAGTTCCGGGTTCCTATCAAGCTACTAAAGCTGTACAACGCTTTAATGGTGACGGTAGTGATACTACGTTTACCTTAACTACTACAGTTTCTTCTGTGCAGGATGTGTTGGTTTCGGTAGATGGTGTCGTTCAAGACACTGCCGCATATACTATTCCTGATGGCACTACACTAACATTTACTGCTGCTCCTTCCTCTGGTACAGGTAACATTTTCGTAAACTACCTAGCACCACAAACGGGTACGATTACACCAGCCGCTGAAAACAAAGGTAACTTTAAAGCTGGCGGTCTATTTCGTACTAACGCACAATCCCTAACCGCAAACACAACTATTCTTGCTACTGAAAACGCTAATGTGACAGGGCCACTTACTGTAGCATCTGGTGTAACATTGACCGTTGAAAGCGGTGGAACATTGGTGACACTATGAGTACATTAAAAGCAGATACCATACAGAACACATCTGGCGGTGCAGTCACGCTGACTAATCAGAGTGCGGCAAAGGCTTGGTTTAACTATGACCAAACCACTCCATCTGTTGATGATTCTTTTAACACGTCTTCAATTTCGGACGATTCTGCTGGTATTTTTACTAACGCATTTACTAATAATATGGACAATGCCGCTTGGGCGGCTGGGTTTATTTGTAGGAATAACAGGCATCAATTTAATACTAATACATCTGCAACGTCAGGTAGGGCTTGGAGAACCTCTGATAGTAGCAATAACGTGGCTGATGGCCTACATAACTGTGCAATATGTAACGGAGACCTAGCATGAGTGAAATCTTAGTAAACAAACTCACTGGCACCTCCACCGCAGGGTCTATCCTCGTTACAGGCGAAGGTAATAGCACGACTACTAATCTTCAGCAGGGGTTGGCGAAGGCTTGGGTAAATTCAAACATTGACGGAACTGCGGCTGTTTTAGATAGCCTTAACATAAGTTCACTTGATGATGATGGCACTGGACAAGCGACATTTCATTACACTAATTCTATGAACAATGCTCTGTACAGCGCACTCACAGGTGGTGGGGGTGGTACTAGAAATAACACACTTGCAAATGTATCTACACCTGAAGCAGAAAAGTCTGCATCACAACTAGGTGTGGATATTCAATATGCTCACACAACCGCCTTTGACCCAGATGTTTGTGCGGCAAGTATTCACGGAGATTTAGCATAATGGCTGGTACAATCATAGCAGATACCCTGACCCATAGCACCGCAGGTTCGGTGACTACGGATTTTGTTGTTAATGGTAGTGCGAAGGCTTGGGTAAACTTTAACGGTAGTGGCACTATTGCGGCTCGTAACTCACTAAACACCAGTGGGTTGGTAGACAATGGAACTGGCGACTACAATCAAAACTTTACAAACAGTTTTTCTGCGGCTGATTTTGCTTTTGTTATGGGTGGTAAATTTGATTCTGGTGCTTCAAACCTAACACAACCAATAACTAACCACTATAGAACTACACAAACATCCTCAACCGTTAGAATAGGAATGCAGGTTCCAAACACAGGCGCAGATGGGTTTGATGGCGACACCGTAACTTCTATAAATCACGGAGATTTAGCCTAATGACAACGACACCTGATTTCAAAGG